>Ga0116215_1000004_pt1 | contig 270847 bp, 254 predicted proteins | sample Sb_taG_7_FD_89698 | JGI IMG/M metagenome (GOLD analysis project Ga0116215, IMG submission 89698) | Peat soil microbial communities from Weissenstadt, Germany - Sb_50d_2_FS metaG | ecosystem: Environmental > Terrestrial > Soil > Wetlands > Peat | place: Germany: Weissenstadt | collected 2010-09-21
GCGACGATCCAGAAGGACCCGCCTCCGACGGGCAGAGCGCCCCGGTAGGTGAAGAGCGAGTGGGTGGCCGCCGGCCCGTCGGCGATCAGAAAGGGCAGCAGGCCGGCGATCACCGTGACGCCGCAGAGGGCGATGGTCGCCGCGGCACGGCGTGGCGAGCCGCGCGCGAGGGGCACGACGGCCAGGGGGATCACGGAGAAGGCGGCGATGGTGCGTGTGAGCGCCGCGACGCCGACGGCCACGCCGGCGTGTGCCGAACGGCCGCGGAGCGCCCAGCCGGCTCCCACCAGGACGAGGCACAGCTCGATCGGCTGCTCGATGTGCCCGTAATCGATGACCCCGATCCAGAGTGCCGGAGCGAGGAGCACCGGGCAGGCGGTGGCCAGCCGCCGCTCGACCACGCCGCGACCCCGGCCGACCAGGCGAACCACCTGCACTGCGAGGACCATGACGAAGAGGGACACCACGGCGCCGGCGAGGGCTGCCCGAGCGCCGATGTTGCCCGCCCACCCCAGCGCGTTGGCGAGGACCACCATCGGGATCAGCGGAACCAGGCCGAGCGGGCCGTTTGCGTTCGGCGAGACATCGTGTCCGTACGCGCTGTAGATGAGCAGAGGATGACCGCGCGCGATCGTCTCGGCAGACGGCCAGAAGTACAGATCCAGGTCCGTCGGTCTGATCGTGAAGACCAGGGAGGCGACGACCCATGCGGCGATGTACAGCACAACCAGGGTCGCGGTGGCGGCTCGCCTGCCGGCGGGATTCGCTACATGGTGGATGCGCGCGGAGCCTAGCCGATCACGACCCACGGGGCGAACCTGGCACGGGCCAACCGGGCCCCTCGCTCGAGAACTCCGTCCACGGTCCTTCAACGCCACTCCGCCCCGATAGACTCCGTGCGACACCGTCACCTCGGAGGACTACCTGATGCAGGACCGGATCATCGGCACCACCATGCCCGTGCTCGAGATCACGCTCGACCCGGGCGAGGCAATCTTCTCCGAGTCCGGAGAGCTCTCCTGGATGACGCAGTCGATCGTCATGCAGACGTCCACGCAGATGGGCGGCGGTGGCGGTGTGGGCGGCGTGTTCAAGCGCGCGCTCGGCGGCAGCTCGATCTTCATGAGCGAGTACTCCGCACAGGGCGGTCCCGGCATGGTCGCCTTTGCCGCCCGGCTCCCCGGGCAGATCTTCCCGCTCGACGTGGCCCCGCAACCCGGCTACGGCTACCTCGCGCATCGCCATGCCTTCGTGGCCGGTGTCGGCGGCGTGCAGCTCTCGATCGGGTTCCAGCAGCACCTTGGCGCCGGGTTCTTCGGCGGTGACGGATTCCGGCTCCAGAAGATCACCGGTCAGGGGCGCGCCTGGTGCGAGCTGAGCGGCGAGATCATCACCTACGACCTCAAGCCGGGCGAGTTCCTGCGCGTGCACCCCGGCCACGTCGGGCTGTTCCAGGACACCGTGAACTTCACGATCACCACGGTCAAGGGCATCAAGAACAAGATCTTCGGCGGCGACGGGATCTTCCTCGCGCAACTCACCGGACCGGGGCGCGTGTGGTTGCAGTCACTTCCCCTCCAGAAGCTCGCTCAGTCGCTCTCGGAGTTCTCGCCTGCTCAGGCGGCGGAGGCCGGCGCGGCGGGTGCTGCCGGCGGCGCCATCACCGGCGGGGTCATGCGGGGGATTTTCGGGGGCTGAACTCGCTGCGCTGAAACAGCGCGTGCAGCGTGATCCCGGCGGCCTCGAGGGCTTCGCGCCCGCCCTCCTCGCGGTCCACGACGCAGAGCGCGCCGGCGATGGTCGCGCCGGTGGCGACGACGGCCTGCTGCGCCTGCAGAAACGTGCCGCCTGTGGTCATCGTGTCGTCGACGAGGAGCACGCGCATTCCCGGGTGCAGGTCCGGTCCCTCGATGGCGCGACCGGTGCCGTGCGCCTTGACCTCCTTGCGCACGATGAAGGCCGTGATCGGATGGTCGGTTTCGCCGCTCAACGCCGCGGTTGCTGCGGCCATCGGATCAGCGCCGAGGGTCAGGCCTCCGACCGCGTCGACACCGAGATCGCGGCAGTGCTCGAGCGTGAACCGCGCCACCAGGTAGAGCCCCCGGCCGTCGAGAGTCACCTGCTTGCCGTCGACGTAGTAGTCGCTGGTCCGCCCGCTGGTGAGCGTGAAGGTGCCGTACGTGAAGGCGCGCACGGCCACCAGCTCGCGCAGCTCTTCGCGAAGATCCGTGTCGGTGGCGGTCGTCATTGGGTCCAGCGCAGTACCGGGTGGCGCGCGGCGCGCACCTCGTCGACACGGCTCACCGGTGTTTCGTGGGGCGCATTCTGCACGAAGGAGAGGTCGTGCTCAGCCTCATCGATGATTGCCGCGCAGATGCCGGCGAGCGCATCGAGGCTCTGCTTGGACTCCGTCTCCGTGGGCTCGAACATGAGTGCCTCGGGAACGGTGAGTGGGAAGTACACCGTCGGCGCGTACACGCCGTAGTCGAGGAGCCGCTTGGCGACATCCATCGCGCGCAGCCCCTCGACACGACCGCCCTTGGTGCTGGCCACGAACTCGTGCATGCACGGCGTCTCGACGGCCATCGCGAACAGACCCGCGAGCTTCGATTGCAGGTAGCGCGCGTTGAGCACCGCGTCACGCGCGACCCAGGGTAGACGGTCGCCATAGGCGCGGATGTAGGCGTAGGCGCGCACCAGCATGCCGAAGTTGCCGTAGTACGAACGCACCTTGCCGACGCTCTTGGGTCGCCGGGCATCCAGGAAGAAGCGATCGCCGTCGCGCTCGACGGTCGGCGTCGGGAGGAAATCGATGAGGCGCTCGCCCACGCCGACCGGGCCTGCCCCGGGACCGCCGCCACCATGCGGTGTCGAGAATGTCTTGTGCAGGTTGAGATGAACGACGTCGAAGCCCATGTCACCGGGGCGCGCCATCCCAACCAGCGCGTTCAGGTTGGCACCGTCGTAGTACACGAGCGCTCCGGCGTCGTGCGCGAGCCGGGCGATCTCCACGATGTCCTTCTCGAAGACACCGAGCGTGTTGGGATTGGTCAGCATCACCGCGGCGACCGTCGAGTCGAGATGACTCGAGAAATCCTCCACGTCGACGGTGCCGTCGTGATTGCTCTTCACGGTCACGACATCGAGCCCGCACGCAGCCGCGGACGCCGGGTTGGTACCGTGCGCCGAGTCCGGGATGAGCACGCGCGTGCGCGCCGTGTCACCGCGATCGGCGTGGTACGCCTGGATCATGCGAAGCCCCGTCCATTCGCCGTGCGCGCCCGCCGCGGGCTGGAGTGACATGCGCGCCATCCCGGTGATGGATGCGAGGACGCGGTCCAGCTCCCACATCAGCTCGAGCGCGCCCTGCACGTCCTCCTCGTCCTGGTACGGGTGCAGCTGCGCGAAGCCGTCGAGCCATGCGAGCTGCTCGTCGACGACGGGGTTGTACTTCATCGTGCACGAGCCGAGCGGGTACATCCCCTCGTGAAGGTTGTGATTGCGCCGCGCAAGGCGTCCGAAATGGCGTGCCAGCACCGCCTCGGGAACCGCGGGCACGGTCGGCGGCGTGCTCCGCAGCAGCGAATCCGGGACCGACGTGTCATCGCCCGGCTGGTCGGGCACGCCCGCGGCGGTCACCGCCGGTCCGGTCGTGTAGTTCGCGCTCAGCTCGAAGACCAGCGGCTCGTCAACCGACCACCCGGCATCGCGCGACACCGCGGGAATCGACTCGATCATGCGTGCGCCATCGCAACGCTGCGCTCCGATGCGACCACGTCCGCGGCGGCGGCCGCGTAGCGCTCGATCGCCTGCGGCGATGTGAGCTCAGTGCAGCACACCAGCAATTGATCATCACGGGTAGCGTCGATACGCCCGAGCGGTAACCCTGCCACGATGCCGCGCTGTCGCAGCGCCTTCGCGAACGCGGCCGAGCTCTGTGGTGTTCGCAGCACGAATTCCCAGAGAAAAGCCGTCGACGGATGGACGAGCGACAGACCGTCGATCGCGGTGAGCAGGTTCGCGAGGTGATGAGCGCGCTGAGCGCTCACCTCTGCGACGGCGCGCATCCCGCCGGCACCCATGTGCGCCATGTACACGGTCGCGGCGAGCGCGATGAGCGCATGGTTGGTGCAGATGTTGGAGGTGGCGTGCTCGCGGCGGATGTGCTGCTCGCGGGCCTGCAGGGTGAGCGTATATGCGCGCCGCTCGTGGTGGTCGAGGGTCATGCCGACCAGGCGCCCGGGGATGCGCCGCATCTGCGCCTGCGCAACGGCCATGAATCCGACATGTGGGCCGCCGAACGACGCCGGGATCCCGAGCGGCTGCCCGTCACCGACGGCGACGTCGAATCCGCTCTCGCCGGGCGGCGTCAGCAGCGCGCACGCGTGCAGATCTGTGGCGCAGATGGCCAGCGCCCCCGAATCGTGCGTTGCCCGGACGAGCGGCGCGAGGTCCTGGATCGTCCCGGCGAAGCTCGGGTACTGGACGAGGAGCGCCGCATGTTCCGCCGTGAGCTCGGCGCGAACCGTATCCGGCGCGAGCAGGCCGTCGCGGCTCGCGATGATGTCGACGGCGATGCGGCGTCCCTCGCCGAATGTCCGCAGGACGGCGATCGTTTCCGGATGCACCGTGTCCGCGACGGCGATGCGCGTGCGTCCGGTCGCCTGGACCGCGATGACCATCGCCTCTGCCGCCGCCGTCGCGCCGTCGTAGAGCGACGCGTTGGCGACGTCGAGGCCGGTGAGCGCGCAGATCATCGACTGGAACTCGAAGATGGTCTGCAGCGTCCCCTGTGACGCCTCGGCCTGGTACGGGGTGTACGCCGTGTAGAACTCGGGACGCGAGATCGTGCCGCGCACGATCGCCGGGCTGAACCGCCGGTAGACTCCGGCGCCGAGGAAGCTGTCGTAGGTGCTCAGCGATCGGTTCCTCCCTGCGAGCCGCTCCAGCTCGGCGACCAGGTCCTGCTCGGAGAGCGGCGGCGGAAGGTCGATCGTGGGGTTGCGCAGGGCGGCCGGAATCGTCGTGAAGAGATCGGCCTCCGACGCCGCCCCGACCGCATCGAGCATCTCGCGACGTTCGGCATCGGAGTTGGGGAGATACGCCATCCTCAAAGTATGCCGGGAGGTGGGAGCCGCCGTTGAGCCGGGCCCGCCTCAAACGGATCCTCGCCGGGAGGTTTGCTCAGCCGAACCGTTGGTAGACTGCAAGTGATGTCCAAGCGCGCTTCCACGGTTTCCATCGAGGATCTCGTCGCGTCGATCGAGACCGCCCGTGACAAGGTGATGGCCGACGAGGTCAAGAGCCTCGTCAAGCTCGGTCTCCCCAAGACAGTCGCGTACAAGATGGTCGCCGACCGCTACCGCCAGCGGGCCGAGGGTGACGACGGAGAAGCAGACTCCGCGAGCCCCTGGCCGGACATGTCCTGAGCCCGGCGCTCAGAGAACGTTCAGGCGCCCGAGCCTGATCTCGCTCCGGCCCGGCGCCGTCCGCGGACGTACCAGGCGACCACGGCGATCACGACGAGAACGGCGATGCCGATCGCAACCTTGCCGATCGGGCCGGCCACCTTCGTGTAGTTGGCTCCCACCTCATAGCCGAGCACGCCCAGGAACGTGACCCAGACGGTCGATCCGAGCAACGAGAGCACCGCGAACCACGCCGGCTGCACCTTCGCCAGCCCGGCGGGGAACGAGATGTAGGTGCAGATCACGGGCAGCATCCTCCCGAAGAAGACCGTGGGCAGGCCGAATCGATCGAACCATCGGTCGGCCAGGTCGAGATGGGTAGGGGAGATGCCGATCCGCCGCCCCGGTCCGAGCAGGAGTGGACGCCCGAATCGCCTGGCCAGCGAGTAGGCGATGAGCGCACCGAGCAGGCTGCCCAGGATGCCCGCGACGATCACCGTCCCGATGTTGAAGTGGCCGGTCGCGGCGAGCACGCCGGCCACCGGCATGATCACCTCGCTCGGGAACGGCAGCCCGCAGCTGTTGATCAGCATGAGCGCGAACACGACGAAGACGCCCCCACTCGTGACCCATTGGCCGATCACGCCGCCCATCGCCCGGGATTGTGGCCTACGCTGCCGCGAACATGCGGCGCGCGCTCCGTCCCACCTCGATCCCGCCGTGGCCGGTACCGTTCGATGCGGGCGCGGAGCTCGACTGGGGACGGCCGGAGTACGCGCGACGCCTGCTCCGCGAGCACCTCGACCAATCCCACGACGGCGCGAGCCGGAGGCGGGCGGTTATCGCCGCACAGGTGCGACGCCTCGGCCGGCTGCTCCCCCGGCCCCCGGCGCGGATCCTCGACGCGGGATGCGGGCCCGGCCTGTACGCCGTGCCGCTGGCGACCCTCGGCCACAGGGTGACCGGCGTCGACGTGAGTGCCGCGGCGCTCCGATACGCTCGCGGCCTTGCGCGCGAGCGGCCGCTGCTCGGCTCGGCCCGCTTCGTCCGGGGCGACCTGCGCGACGTCGCCCTCCCGTCAGGTGGCTTCGATGCGGCACTGCTCGTGTACTTCGTCCTCGAGGCCTTCCCTCGACCTGACCAGCCCAAGGTGCTCGCCCGCATCGCCGGGTCGCTGGCGCCGCGCGGGATCCTCATTGCGGAGATGCGTCTGCGGCCGGAGCAGCCGCCCGGCCGCATCGACTGGTGGGACATCGTGCCGAGCTCGCTCCTCTCCGACCGGCGGCATCTGCTTCTCGGCGATTCCGTCTACGACGAACGCCGCCACACCTACGTGCTCCGCGAGGTGGCCGTGTTCGACGACGGCTCGGTGGCGGTGCAGCAGACGAGCGGCTGGCTCTGCCCTTTCCGGTCCATCCCTCGCCTCTTCGCTCGCGCCGGATTGAGCGACGTGACCATGTTCGACGGGTGGACGGGCGCCCCGGCGCATGGGCTCTCGGAAACGATCCTCGTGGTGGCTCGCCGGCCGGAGCGTTGAACCGGCACAGGACGGGTCGTGCGAGCGGCTACCATTCGTTGCCTCGGTCCGGGAGTCCTTTCTGGAGTTGATTCACCATGCCGACGCCCACACCTGATCGCATCCGCACAGTCGCCGTCGTCGGCCACAGCCACGACGGGAAGACGACACTGTGCGAGGCGCTGCTGCACACCGCCGGCGCAACCCAGCGCATGGGTTCGACGGAGCAGGCGACGTCGCTCTTCGACCACGAGCCCGAGGAGCAGCGTCACTCGATGAGCATCGGCCTTGCCGTCGCCCACTGCGACTGGAACGGCCACCGCGTGAATCTCGTCGACGCTCCCGGATTCCAGGACTTCGCCGGCGAGGTGATCGAGGGACTCTCGATTGCCGATGCGGCCGTGCTCGTCATCGGCGCCACCGGCACGGTGCCGGTCGGAGCGGAGATGGCCTGGGAGATGATCCAGGCCGCGGGTGTCCCGGCGCTCATCGTCGTGAACCGCATGGACAAGGAGAACGCCGCCTACGAGGCGACCGTCGACGCGCTTCGCGAGGCGTTCTCGCGCAAGCCGATCGCGGTTGCCGTTCCCATCGGTGCGGCCGATGGGTTCACCGGCTACGTCGACCTCGTCGACGACCGAGCGCACGCCTTCGACGATCATGGCCGCGCCACCGACACGACCGTCCCCGACGAGATGACGACGGAGATCGAGCGCGCTCACGCCGCGCTCGTCGATGCGGCCGCGGAGAGTGACGACGCCCTCCTCGAGAAGTACCTCGAGGGCACGGAGCTCACCGACGATGAGGTGCGCACCGCCCTGCACGCCGCGACGGCGCGGGGGTCACTGGTGCCGATCGTCTGTGCGGCGGCCGCGAGCGAGAAGGGCGCCGCGATGGTGCTCGACAGCATCGTCCGGTACCTCCCTGGCCCGAACGAACGCACGCGCACCGCACTCGATTCGAAAGGCAACGACGTCGCCGTGGGGTGCGACCCCGACGGCAAGCTGTGCGCGGTCGTGTTCAAGACGACGGTCGACACCTTCGGCAAGGTCTCGTTCTTCAAGGTGCTGCGCGGCACGATGCGCGGCGACAGTCATCCGATCAACCCGAGGCTCGGCCAGGAGGAGCGATTCGCGCAGCTCGGTCAACCCAATGGCAAGGCGATCGTCACGGCCACCGAGGTGGCCGCCGGCGATATCGGTGTGGTCACCAAGCTGACCCATACCCAGACCGGGGACACGCTGTGCGCGAAGGACGCACCGCTCCTGATGGCGTCGCTCCCATGGCCGGCGCCGAGCGCATCCGCCGCCATCGTCGCCCGGACCAAGGGCGACGAGGACAAGATCATGAGCGGCCTTGCACGTCTCTCCGAAGAGGACATGACGTTCACCAGCGACCGCGACCCGGTCACCAACGAGGTGCTCGTGCACGGGCTCGGTGACGTCCACCTCGATGTCGCCCTCGAGCGGATGAAACGGAAGTTCGGCGTCGACGCGGAGCTGCATCCGCCCAAGATTCCCTATCGCGAGACCATCACCGGCACCGCGCGCGTCGGCCACAAGTACAAGAAGCAATCGGGCGGGTCCGGCCTCTACGGCGACGCCACCATCGAGATCGAGCCGCTGCCGCGCGGGGCAGGCTTCGAGTGGGAGGACAAGATCTTCGGCGGCTCGATCCCGCAGCAGTTCCGTCCGTCGGTCGAAAAGGGCGTCCGCCAGACGATGGAGCAGGGAGCGGTCACCGGGAACCCGATCGTCGACATCAGGGTGCGCCTGGTCGACGGGTCGACCCACAGCGTCGACGGCAAGGACATCGCGTTCCAGATCGCCGGCGCGATGGCCATGCGAGAAGCGGTCCAGAAGGCGTCTCCGGTGATCCTGGAACCGATCGTGACCGTGACCGTCGTGGTTCCCGAGCGCTTCACCGGTGACATCATGGGATTGCTCAACTCCAAGCGAGGTCACGTCGGCGGCGTCAACCCGCTCGGCGACGGCAGGGCGGAGGTGACCGCGCACGTACCCCAGGCGGAGATGTACACGTTCCCGGTCGAGCTCCGCGCCATGACCCAGGGCCGCGGCAGGTACTCGATGGCCTTTTCCAGCTACGAGGAAGTGCCGGGCAATGTGGCGCAGAAGCTCATCGAAGCGCACAGCAACGAGCATCCGGCAGCATGAGACCGCGTCCGCGCCCGCCGCACGGCGGCGAGCGGTACTGAAAGTGCAATCGGCGAAGGAGTGAGCAATGGGCGAGACGGTTGAATTCCCGAGCAACGGTCACACGTGCACCGGGTACCTCGCGACGCCGCCGAGCGGCCGGGGGCCCGGGGTCGTCGTCATCCAGGAGTGGTGGGGCGTCAACGCGCACATCCGCGATCTCTGCGATCGCTTCGCCGCCGAGGGTTTCGTTGCCCTCGCACCCGATCTGTACCACGGCAAGGAGACCAAGGAGCCCGACGAAGCGGGCAAGTTGCTCATGGAGCTCGATCTCGCGGGTGCTGCGCGCGACATGCTGGGCGCCGGCAGGTGGCTCGCGCAGAGCGAGCGCACCGCCGGAGACAGGGTCGGCATCGTCGGCTTCTGCATGGGCGGCGCGCTCGCCATCTACGCCGCCACGCTGAGCGACGTCTTCGCGGCCGTCGTCCCTTTCTATCCCTACATGGGTGCGACCGCCGCCGCGAAGCCGGATGTCACCGACATCAAGGGCGCCGTGCTCGGTCATTTCGCGGAGAAGGACGGAGCGTACACACCCGAGCAGGTCGACGCGCTCGAGGCCGAGCTTCGCGGCGCCCACATCGACGTCGAGTTCTTCTGGTACCCGGGCGCCGACCACGCGTTCTTCAACGACACCCGGCCCGAGGTCTATGACGCTGACGCGGCACGGTTGTCGTGGGATCGGACGCGCGCCTTCTTCCGGACCCACCTGGCCACGACCGTCGCCCCCGTCTGACCACTGACCCCGCGCGCGACCAGGCAATCCCGCGCCGCGAACGGGCCGCCCGGCAGGCGCTCGCGGCACCTTCCGGGGCGGCCGTGGTGACCGCCCGGGGCGGGGCCGGGCCTGAATTCGGCTCCAATTCGGCTCCGATGTGGCTAGAATGCCCGCAACCTGCCTCCGAGCAGTCGCAGAACCACCCCCACCCCCAACCGGAGGAGCACATGGCCACTGGCTATTGCCTCAAATGCAAGGAACAGCGCGAGATCAAGGGCGCTGAGGCGATCACGATGAAGAACGGCAAACCGGCCACCACCGGCACCTGCCCCGTCTGCGGCACCAAGATCTTCAAGATCGGGAAGGCCGCCTAACGATCGTCCGTCGGGCCGCGGTATTTGCATCCGGCCTGACACGCAACGACTGGTGACGGGGTGCGGGTGCGCCCCCACACCACCTCCCTGACCCGGGCACGCTCGTGGCGCGGGCTTGAGGTCAGTTGCTTCCGAGCAACTCCTGCTCGAGCACGTCAAGTGGCAGCGACCCGAGATTGAGCGCCTCCATGTGGAAACGCTTCAGATCGAACGCCGCCCCGAGCCGGGATCGAAGCTGGGCGCGGATGTCGAGCCACACGCGCTCGCCGACCTTGTAGCTGATCGCCTGGGCGGGCATCCCGCAATATCGCTCGAGCTCGCTGCGAGCGAAGCCCGGTCCGGCGAACCCGCAATACCGGCTCACGAAGGGCAGCGCCGTCTCGAAGTTCCAGACGCGACCCGGCTGGTAGTTCTCGGTTCCGGGGATCTCGAGTTGGAGATGGAGCCCGATGTCGACGACCACGCGCATGGCCCGGAACGCCTGGGACGCCAGCATCCCGAGCAGGTGGTCCGGGTTCTCGAGGTGTCCGAGCTCCTGCATCAGGCGCTCGGCGTAGAGCGCCCAGCCCTCTCCATGGCCGGAATAGAACCCCAGCTGGCGCTGGAAGGTCGTCAGGCGGTCCTGGAACGTCATGCAGAGCCCCACCTGCAGGTGGTGGCCCGGAACACCCTCGTGGTACGCCGTCGTGACCTCGGTCCAGAGCGGGAACCGGGTCTGCCCCTTAGCCGGATACCAGGTCCTCCCCGGCCTGGTGAAGTCCGCCGACGGTGCGGTGTAGTACATCGCCGCGGCCGTACCCGGAGGGGCTTCGCGGCACTCGACCCGATGCAGCGGCGCGGGAATATCGAAGTGAGTGCCGTCGAGGTCGGCGATGGTGCGATCCGTCAGCTCCTGGAGATAAGCGAGCAGCCTGTCGATGCCCTCGATGCTGCGTGCCGGGTCCTCCCTGAGGATGGTCATCGCGCCGTCGAGGCCGGCGCCCGGCGCGATCCGCTCGGCGACCACGGCCATCTCGGCGTCGATCCGGTGGAGCTCGTCCCATCCCCAGGCGTACATCTCCTCGGGGTCGCGGTTCATCCCGAGCCAACGCCGGACCCCGATGGCATAGAGCTCGCGGCCGGCCGCGTCCGTCTCCGGCGCCTTCGGCGCGTACTCCTCACGCAGGAACCGGGACATGCCGGCGTACGCATCCGTCGCCACCTGGGCGTTCTCGCGCAGCCTCCGGGCGAGCTGGTCGTTCTGTTCCCAGCCGCCGGTGACGCCGGCGAAATACGGGGTGGTGCCGGCGTCGAGACCACCGAGCGTCGCCGCCTGGTCAGCGCAGACGAGTGCCTGCCGCCGCGGCGCGATCCGGCCCGTGGCCAGGCCATGCCGGAGTGAGGTGGTGAACCCGTCGAGCGTCTCCGGGATGCGGCGCATGCGGATGGCGAGCCGCTCCCAGTCCTCGCGAGTCTGGCGGGGGCTGAGATCGAACGCCATGCGGACGAAGCTGAGCGGGCAGTGGAAGTTGGACAGCTGGCGCCATGGTGTGCCCGCCTCGTATCCCTCGAGATCCGTCTCGAGCCGGTCGCGCATCACCGCGACGGCGATGCGATCGGGATCGTTCTCGACGGCCGCCTGGTCGAGGGCACGCAGCGTGCGCCGGTCGAGGTCGGCTCGGGCCGCGACGCCGTCCGGCGAGTAGTCGGTCACCTCGTCGTCGTGTCCGGGGATCCCGAGATCGGTGGCCGTGAAGGGGTCGAGCGCACAGAGCTCGTCGACGTAGGCGTCGGCGAGGCGGAAGACCTCGGTCACACCTCGAGGGCGACCACTGCGCCGACCCCCGCGATCGACGCGACACGGTCGCCGTCGTCGAGCCGCATGATGATCACACCTCTGGTCTGGCGCCCGGAGATGCGAACCTGGTCGAGCGGGATGCGGATCACCTGGCCCGACGTCGAGATGACCATCAGCTCCTCGGACAGGTCCTCGACGACACGCATCCCGACGATCTCGCCGATCTTCGGGATCGCGGTCTGATCGACCGTGTAGACGCCCTGGATGTTCCGGCTCTTGACCGGGTAATCGCTCATCGGCGTCAGCTTGCCGTAGCCGTTCTCGGTGATCACGAGGACATGCCCGTCGGGATTGACGATGTCGAACCCGGCGACCTCATCTCCCTTGCGGAGGCGGATCGCGCCGACACCCATGGTGTCCCGGCCCATCGGACGGACCTCTTTCTCGGTGAAGCGCGAGCCCTTGCCCTGGCGGGTGACCACGAGAACCTCGTTGCCACCCGAGGAGCGCCGCACCCAGTTGAGCTCATCGTCGTCCTGCAGGTTGATCGCGATCAGCCCGTTGCGGCGCACGGACGCGTACGCGGCGGCGGGTGTCTTCTTGATCTGTCCGAGCTTGGTGACCATCACCAGGTACTGCTCGTCGCTGAAGACCTCCATGTCGATGAGCGCCGTGACCTTCTCACCCTGGTCGACCTCGATGAGGTTGATGATGGGTATGCCTTTCGCCTGGCGCTTGACGTCGGGAATCTCGTGCGTTCGCAGGCGGAACACCCTTCCTCGGTTGGTGAAGAAGAGCATGTCGGTGTGCGTGCTCGCCGTCGTCGAGTGCTCGATGTAGTCCTCGTCGGTGGAGCGGCGGGCCCCGACGACGCCCTTGCCGCCGCGATGCTGCGCTCGGTAGATGTCGAGCGACATGCGCTTGATGTAGCCGCGATGCGTGAGCGTGACGAAGACCTGCTCCTGGGGAATGAGGTCTTCCTCGTTCATCTCGAGCTCGTCGTGACGGATCTCGCTCCGCCGCGGATCGGCGAACCGCCTGCGCAGGTTGGTCACCTCGTCCTTGATGACGCCGTCGATGAGTCGCGGGTTGGCGAGGAGATCCTCGAGCTGCGCGATCTTCTTGATGAGCTCCTCGTACTCCTCGCGAAGCTTGCCGCTCTCGAGGCGCGTCAGGCGTCCGAGCCGGAGATCGACGATCGCCTTGGACTGGCGTTCGGTGAGACCGAAACGCTGCTCCAGGGCGGTCTGCGCGGACTTCTCGTCCTGCGCGCCGCGGATGATCGCGATCGTCTCGTCGAGGTTGTCGAGGACGATGGTGAGGCCTTCGAGGATGTGTGCCCGCTCGCGAGCGGTGGTCAGCTCGTGGCGCGTGCGCCTCGTGACCACGGTGCGCCGGTGGCTGATGTAGTGCTGGAGCATCGCCTTGAGGCTCAGCACCTGCGGGCGTCCGTCGACGATGGCGAGCATCAGCGCGCCGAAGGTCATCTGGAGCTGGGTGTGCTTGTAGAGGTTGTTGAGCACCGTGTGCGGCCGCGCATTCGACTTCAACTCGATGACGATGCGCACCTTGTCCTCGCGTCCTGACTCGTCGTGCAGGTCGGCGATGCCGTCGATCTTGCGATCGTTGACGAGCTCGGCGATGGTCTGCATCAGACGGGACTTGTTCACCTGGTAGGGCAGCTCGCGGACGATGATCTGCTCCCTGCCGGACTTCGACTCCTCGAAGTCGACCTGCGCACGCATCACGATCCGTCCGCGACCGGTGCCGTAGACGTTCGCGATGTCCCGTGTGTACACGATCCCGCCGGTGGGGAAGTCGGGCCCCTTGACGATCCGGATGAGATCCTCGGTGGTGGTGTCCGCGTCGTCGATCAGCCGGATCACGGCGTCGCAGATCTCACCCAGGTTGTGCGGAGGGATGTTGGTGGCCATGCCGACGGCGATCCCGCTCGCGCCGTTGACGAGGAGGTTGGGAAGCAGCGACGGCATCACCGAAGGCTCGCGCACTCCCGGGACGTTCGCGAAGTTCGGGCCGAAGTCGACGGTATCCTTCTCGATGTCGTCAACGAGGCTCATCGCCACCGCGGTCATGCGCGCCTCGGTGTACCGGTATGCGGCGGGCGGATCACCGTCGACGGATCCGAAGTTGCCCTGCCCGTCGATGAGCGGATAGCGCATCACCCATGGCTGGGCGAGGCGGACCAGGGTGTCGTAGACGGCCGAGTCACCGTGCGGGTGGTACTTGCCGAGCACCTCGCCGACCACGGCCGCGCACTTCTGGTAGCGCGCCCCGGCGGTCATCCCGGTGTCGAGCATCGCCCAGAGGATGCGGCGCTGCGCCGGCTTCAACCCATCGCGGATGTCGGGGAGCGCGCGGCTGATGATGACGCTCATCGCGTAGTCCATGTAGGACGCGCGCATCTCCGCCTCGAGTTCGATGGGATGGATCTGGCCGGGCTCGAACACCGCCATTACGCAGTCACCTCCGCTGGGCTCTTCACCGCGCTCGCGATCACGTTGCTGACGCCCTGTTCAGCCGCGCGCGCGGCGACTCGAATCGCATTCATGGTTGCCTCGGCATCGGATCGCCCATGCGCGATGACGACCTCGCCGGCGACACCGAGTAGCAGCGCGCCCCCGGTCTTCCGGTAATCGACGCGATCTCGCAGCGGGCGCAGCTTCGGCTTGAGGAGCGCGCCGCCGACCTTGCCGCCGATGCTCTTACGAGCCTCTCGCGCGATGCTGGCAAAGAGAAAGTCGCCGATGCCCTCGGCAACCTTGAGCACCACGTTGCCGGTGAATCCGTCCGTGACGACGACGTCGCAGCCGCCGCGGAAGAGGTCCTTGCCCTCCACGTTGCCGACGAAGGCGATCGGCAACGCCGCGATGAGCGGGTGCGCGGCCTGCACGAGCTCCGATCCCTTCTCGGACTCCTCGCCGTTGCTGAGCAGGCCGACCCGAGGGCGCGCGACGCCGAGCATGGTCCGCGCGTACACATCGCCCATCAGGGCGAACTGCGCCAGCCACTCCGGCTTGCAGTCGGTGTTGGCGCCGACGTCGAGGATGAACGTCTGACCGCCTTCGCTGGGGAACGACGCACCGATGGCAGGTCTGGAGATGCCGGCGATGCGCTTGATGGTGAACAGGGCCGCGGCGAGCATCGCGCCACTGTTGCCGGCGCTGACGGCGGCGCGAGCCTCGCCCGCGGCGACGAGCGCGCAAGTTCTCACGAGGGACGAGTCGCGTTTGGCCCGCACCGCGTTGGCGGGGTGCTCGTTCATCTCGATGACCTCGCGGGCGTCGACGACGGTGATCCCGTCCGGGATCGTGGAGCCCGCGCTGCGCAGCTCTGCCTCGACCGCCTCACGCCGGCCCACCAGCGTGACCGCGATGCCGTGCTCGCCGGCGGCGCGCAGGGCGCCGCGCACGATCTCGGTTGGGGCACGGTCGCCGCCCATCGCGTCGACCGCGATCGGGAGTGACATCAAACGTCGAGGTTGCGCACGCTCGTGGCGTGGGTCTGGATGAATCGCTTGCGAGGCTCGACGTCGGAGCCCATCAGGCGGTCGAAGATGTCATCGGCCTTGAGCGCGTCCGCGACGCCGACCCGCAGGAGCACCCTCCGATCGGGGTCCATGGTGGTCGCCCACAACTCCTCGGACATCATCTCGCCGAGGCCCTTGTATCGAGACACCTCGGTGTCGCGGCCCATGGACTTGACCTTGTCGTCACGCTGGTCGTCGCTGAAGGCGTACTCGGTCTGCTTGTTCTTTCCCTTGCCCTTCTCCAGCTTGTACAGCGGCGGCTGGGCCAGGTAGAGGAACCCACCGTCGACGAGCGGACGCAGGTGCCGCCAGAAGAACGTCAGCAGGAGCGTGCGGATATGCGAGCCGTCGACATCGGCGTCCGCCATGAGCACGATGCGGTGATAGCGGAGCTTGTCGACGCTGAAGGTCTCACCGAAGCCGCCCCCGAGCGCCATGATCAGATCCTTGATCTGCTCGTTGCCGAGGATCTTGTCGGCTCGAGCCTTCTCGACGTTGAGGATCTTCCCTCGAAGCGGCAGGATTGCCTGGTTGCGCCGCTCCCGCGCCTCTTTCGCGGTGCCACCCGCGGACAGTCCCTCGACGATGAAGATCTCGCAATGCGCCGGGTCGCGCTCGCTGCAGTCGACGAGCTTTCCCGGCAGCGTGGCCGACTCGAGCAGTGACTTCCGCTGGACGAGGTCGCGGGCCTTCGCGGCAGCCTGCCGCGCTCGCGCGGCCGTCAGCGACTGATCGATGATCCTGCGCCCGTCGGCGGGGTTCTCCTCCAAGTACTGCATGAGCGCGTCGCTCAGCACGGTCGAGACCTGACCCGCGACTTCGCTGTTGCCCAGCTTGGTCTTGGTCTGCCCTTCGAACTGCGGCTCGCGAAGCTTGACGCTGATCACCGCGGTCAGCCCGTCGCGAACGTCGTCACCGCTGAGGTTGGGATCCTGCTCCTTGAGGATCGTCGCCTTGCGCGCGTACTTGTTGAGCGTTGCGGTCAGTGCGCTGCGGAAGCCGGTGACGTGAGCGCCGCCTTCCTCGGTGTGCACGTTGTTGGCGAACGCGAGCACGAGCTCCGTGAACACCGTGTTCTGGTACTGAAGCGCTATCTCGACGACGTTGCCGTCGATCTCGCGCTCCACGTACATCGGCTTCTGATTGATGACGTTGCGATTCGCATTGAGGTAACGGACGTAGGACTGGATGCCGCCCTCGAAATGGAACGTGTACGCCCTGCCGTCGCGCTCCTCATTGAGCTGGATGGTGATGCCCTTGTTGAGGAAGGCGTAGCTGCGCAGTGACGTGCAGACCGTGTCCCATGAGAACTCGATCTCCGGGAAGATCTCGGGATCAGGCCAGAAGCGGACGTAGGTCCCACGCTTGTCGGACTTTCCAACGACCGTGACCGGACCGTCGGGCACGCCGCGCGTGTAGTCCTGGTGATGCGTCTCGCCGTCGAGATACACCTCGACGACCAGGCGCTCACTCAGCGCATTGACGACTGAGAGACCGACACCGTGCAGGCCTCCGGAGACCTTGTAGCCACCACCGCCGAACTTGCCACCGGCATGGAGGGTGGTGAGCACGACCTCGAGCGCGGACTTCCTGGCCGTGGGGTGCATCCCCACCGGGATGCCGCGACCGTTGTCCAGGACCGATACGGACCGGTCCGCGTGCAGGACGATCTTGATCGTGTCGCACCAGCCCGCAAGCGCCTCGTCGATGCTGTTGTCGACGAGCTCGACGACGAGGTGGTGGAGGCCACGGAGATCGGTGGACCCGATGTACATCCCGGGCCGCCTGCGAACCGGCTCCAGACCCTCGAGGATCTGGATCTGGTCGGCCGAGTAGGTGTCCTTGCCAACCCGGCTGGTGCCCGGAGGACGCGGGTCCGGATTGACGTCCGGGTGGCTCGTCTCGGGCTCGATCACGGCCTCATCGGGGCGTTCGGGGCGTGCGGTGTCGGTTATCTGTGCTGCTCCGGTTGTGACGTGAGTGCTGGTGTGGGGGCCAATGCTGAAACCGCTCGAATCTTCCAGCGGGGACCGCTCAAAACCGGCTGTTCCAGGGCCTCTATTCTACCAGCCCGCGGCCTCTTCTCGCTCTTTTTGAGCGGTGCGCTGCACTAGCATCAGCGGCGTGCAGGACACTGTCCGTTTCGCTTCCGTCCGGCCCCATCGAGAGGGTGGTTAATCGTGGCCGCACCGACCCTTGAAGAGTACCGCCGCAAGCGCGACTTCAATCAGACACCGGAGCCCAGCGGCGACCCGATCGCTCATGCCGGCGACGAACCCTCGGCGTGGGAGCAGCTGCCTCACGGCCACCGTTTCTGCGTCCAGAAACATCGAGCCACACGAATGCATTTCGACTTCCGTCTGGAGCACGAGGGTGTGCTGCTCTCCTGGGCGATTCCGAGAGGTCCAAGCCTCGATCCCGTCAGGAAACGTCTCGCGGTGCAGACCGAGGACCATCCGATCGACTACGGCGAATTCGAAGGGGTCATCCCCTCCGGGTATGGCGCGGGGACGGTGATGCTCTGGGATATCGGCACCTACGAGTGGGTCAAGGAGTCGGCTGAGGACTTCGATCGATCCAGGCTCAAGGGGGACATCAAGTTCCGCCTCCGCGGCACGAAGATCTCGGGGGAGTTCGCGCTGGTGCACATCGGCGAGCGCGGACGCCACTACGGCGGCAGCAGCGACGGAGACAAGAACTGGCTGCTGATCAAGAAGCGTGACGATGCCGTCGTCGACGGCTTCGAGGCGATCGAACTCGATGTTTCGGTCAAGACCGGCAGAAGCCTGGCGGGGATCGCCACCGACGGCGGCGGCGATCCCCGCGAGATGCGGCGTGCGGCCAGGGCACAGGGGGCCCGTCCGGTCGCGGCGCCGTCTCAGGTGCACGGACAGTTCGCGCAGGCGCCACCGCCGATGCTCGCCACCCCCGTGGACCACGCATTCTCCCGGGACGGCTGGCTGTTCGAGCTGAAGTACGACGGCATTCGCGCCATGGTCACGGTCGCCGGGGACGGGGTGCGCATCACCGGCCGGCGCGGGACCGATGAGACGGCGCGCTACCCGGAGGCTCAGGCGATCCGGGCGGGCATCCACGCCCGCCAGGCGATCGTCGACGGCGAGCTGGTGGTCCTCGACGCCGGCGGACGGCCGTCATTCGAGCGCATGCAGCAGCGCATCGGCGTGAGTCGCGAGACCGATGTGCGCCGCGTCGCAGCCGCACACCCGGTGACCTTCATCGCCTTCGACCTGCTCGAGCTCGACGGTCGCGATCTGCTCAGCACCGAGCTGCGCATCCGCAAGAAGACGCTGCGCGAAACCATCGTCGACTCCCCGCACATCCTCTTCGCCGAGCAGGTTGAGCGCGACGGAACATCGCTCTTCAAGGTGGCGCGCGAGTCCGGCATCGAAGGGATCGTGGGAAAGCGCGCGGATTCGCTCTACCGGCCCGGGATCAGAACGCCGGACTGGGTGAAGATCAAGTCCTGGCTCACCCAGTCGTGCGTCATCGCCGGGTACACCGCCGGCCGCGGCCGGCGATCCAACCAGCTGGGGGCGCTGATTCTCGCCGTGGTCGACGGCGGTCGCCTCGTGCACTGCGGGCAGGTCGGCACCGGCTTCGACGACAGGACCCTGCAGGACCTCAGAGACCGTCTTCGCCCGCTCGAGGTCACGACCTGTCAGCTCGAGACCACCCCGAAAACGGCGGAACCCGCCACCTGGGTCAAGCCCGAGCTCGTCTGCGAAGTCCGTTTCGCCGGCTGGACTCGTGACGGCATCCTCCGCCACCCCGCCTTCCGAACCCTCCGCCCCGACCAGCGTCCGGAGGATTGCACGCGGGAAATCCCTCTGGCGGCAAGAGCACTGCCCTCCCAACCCGGACAAACAAGAGGACGGCAGCAGACACCAGACACTGAACCTGGCGACACCAAGCCGGCCCAGACGCCCCCGCCTCCAAGTGAGCGGGCTGCGGCTCCCCCCTCACCCAACCGCGTCAAGAAGGGTTCTGAGCCCCCAAGGCGACAGGACCCGGACGAGAGTGCGGCGCTGGCAACGCTCAGAACGCTGCACGGCAACGCGCACTGGGAGATCGCCGGCCGCAGACTTCCGCTCACGAATCTCGATAAGGTCCTGTGGCCCGCCGACGGGATCACCAAGCGCGACATGATCGAGTACTACGTGCGGATGGCGCCGTACATGCTGCCGTACCTGCGCGACCGGCCACTCTCGATGCAGGTGTTCCCCGACGGCATCAACGGAAAGTCCTTCTGGCGCAAGGACAAACCGACCCATGCGCCGGCGTGGATCGAATCCTGGACCTATCACGGCGAGAAGAGCAAGACGTACATCGTCGTCAACGAGGTGGCAACGCTCGCGTGGGTCGCGAACGCCGGTGTCATCGACCTCCATCCGTGGCATTCGCGCATGGATGCGCCCAACGAGCCCGACTGGGCGGTGTTCGACCTCGATCCCTTCGAGCCGGCGACCTTCCAGGACGTCGTCGACATCGCCAGGCTGGTCAAGGCCGCGCTGGATCACTACGGCATGCACGGCGTGATCAAGACCAGCGGGCAGACCGGGCTGCAGATCTACGTGCCCGTGCGGCGTGGCCCGGACTATTCGGCCGTGCGCCATTGGGTGGAGGAGGTGGGCAGAGCCATCGACCAGGCGGCCCCCGGGCGGGTCAGCTGGGAGTGGGCGGTGGCGCGGCGGACGGGACGCATCCGCATCGACTACACGCAGAACATCATCAACAAGACCCTGGCAGCGCCGTACTCGCTCCGCCCGGCACCCGGCGCGCCGGTGTCGACCCCCATCACGTGGGAGGAGCTCGACGATCCGGACCTCCGGCCCGATCGCTGGACCATCACGACCATCGCGGAGCGCGTCGCCGAGAGGGGCGATGTCTTCGCCCCGGTGCTGCACGCGGACCAGGACCTTCCGGGCGTTCCGTGATGCGCGTGGAGCGCGGATTGCGGTTACCCTGCCGCGATGCGACGGGTGCTCGTTCCGGCCGTGGTGCTCGCCGCGGCGAGCCTGGTCGCCGCCTGTGGCTCCTCCTCGCCGTCATCGACGACCACGGAGCCGACCACGCTCCCCGTCACGCCGACCGCGACGACAACCTCATCTCCGGCGCCGACACCCTCCGCGACACCGTTGCTTCCCTGCATGCCAGGCCAGTTCGAGATCGCGATCCTGAACACGCAGGGTGCCGCCGGCACCATCTACGCCACCTTCGAGATCCGCAACACGTCGACGGCCGGCTGCACCGAGAACGGGTACGCGAAGGTCCAGATGCTCACGTCCGGCCGCGGGCTCCTGAACACGTCCTATTCCAACGACAACTCGCTCGCGTCGCCCGGTCCGGTGAATCTTCCGCCGGGCACGGAGCCGCTCGGGGCGTCCGGCGCCTCCGGGCACGGGTACTTCGTCGTCTCCTGGAGCGACGTCTGCACACCGGCGCAGGCCGAGATGCCGAAGTTCTGGCAGGTCACCCTGCCGACGTCGCGCTTCCAGACCGACGCGACCGACGTCGGCTCGAGCATCGTGTGCAACGGCGCGCTCAAGGTCGGACCGATCAAGTCCGCCCCATACCCGTGACTCCCGCCCGGGGATCTCCGGTTCCCAATTAGAATTCGGGCAAATGGCAGTGCTGCTGCTCAACGCCTCACTGCAGCCGCTCAACGTGATCAGTCACCGGCGGCTGGTGGTGCTCCTGACCAAGGAGCGGGTGGCGTTCGTTGACGAGGCGGCCGAGCGCGCGGCGGCGGAGGCGCTCGCCCGGCGGAGACTGCCCGAAGGCGTGGTCATCGTCCGCCTGCTGCGCACGATCCACGTCCCGCGCCGGCTGCTCCGCCCCAACCGCCGCAACCTGCTCCTCCGGGACGATCACACATGCCAGTACTGCGGGCGCCTCGGCACCGCAACCGAGCTCACCGTCGACCACGTGGTCCCGGTGTCGCGGGGCGGTGCTCCGGATCGCTGGGAGAACGTCGTGATCGCCTGCCGGAAATGCAACTGGCGCAAGGCAAATCACCGGCCCGAGGAGGTGGGCCTCTCACTCCGGCGCAAGCCCGTGCCGCTGACCCAGGAGTACGCCCACATCATCTTCCTGCGCTACCCCGAGTTGAAAGAGGCATACGACAGGCTGCTCGCCGCAGCCTGAACCACGTCGCGCGACATCGGCTCCGCGGGGCCGCGTCCACAGCGATCCCGCGCCCCTATACTCGGAGAGCCATGCCTCGATCCATGTGGCGCGGCGCCATCAGCTTCGGCATGGTGGCGATTCCCGTGCGGCTGTACCTGGCGACCGAATCGAAGAGCGTTTCGTTCCGGCTGCTGTGTCCGAACGACCAGACGCCGGTCCGCAACAAGCGCTGGTGCCCCGAGGAGGATCGCGAGATCGGCTGGAGCGACGCGCTGCGGGGCTACGAGGTCGGCAAGGACGAGTACGTCGTCGTCACCGACTCGGATCTCGACAATCTGCCCCTGGCGACGACGCACACCATCGACATCGTCGAGTTCTGTCCCGACTCCGAGATCGAGGCCGGGGTCTACCTGAAGAGCGCGTACTACCTGGAACCGGAGGCCGTCGGCGTGAAGCCGTACGCGCTGCTCCGGCAGGCGCTTGAGAAGACCGGGACCGTCGCCATCGGGAAGATCGCTCTGCGCGACCGCGAGCACCTCTGCCGTCTCGCGCTCCATGAGCGGGGGCTGTTGCTCAACACCCTCCACTGGCCGGACGAGATCCGCTCGACCGGCGAGCTGGCGATCCCCGAAGAGAGTCCCGACGTCGCCAAGAAGGAACTCGACATGGCGGTGATGCTCGTCGAGAACATGAGCGCGCACTTCGACCCCGCGCGGTACCACGACGACTACCGCGAGGCGGTGATCCAGGTTGTCGAGTCCAAGCTCAACAACCAGCCGATCGAGCGTCCCGAGGTGCGCGAGCCCGGCAAGGTCACCGATCTCATGGCGGCGCTGAAAGCCTCGGTGGAGGCGGCGAAGTCGCGACGCGCCGAGAGCGAGGAGGCCGAGGAGTCCTCGGCGGACGACGCGGAATCGATGGAACCGGCTCGCCGGCGCCGGGCGTCCTGAGGCCCCTCGAATAACGCGTGACTGGTAAAGCAAGCCTGTCTCGTGCCGCCCTGGCGGCGTTCGGCGACCCGCTGCCGTTTCGGTCTCCGACCCCCCCGCAGCTTCCCGGGTACATCCCGATCGAAGCGTCGGTTCCCTGTGCCGAGCCGTTCGACGACCATGACTGGCTCTTCAGCGTCGACTGGGACGGAGCCCGGGCGCTGCTCTTCATCGACCCGGGCGGAGGGGTCCGCATCCAGGGTGAGCTGCTCGGCGACCTCGCACGGCGCTTTCCCGACATCACCGCGTCGGCCGCGATCCGGGGTGGCCGGGGCGCGGTCCTCGACGGCGTCATCGCGGTGCTCGACAGCGAGGGGCGCCCCGATCTCGCCGGATTCGGCCGTCGGCTCGCCGCGGGGGCGGCGATGGCCGCGGATCTCCCCGCGGTCTACCTGTGCTGCGACATCCTGCATCTCGACGGACGCTCGACCATCGCCTGGACGCTCGATCGCCGGCTCGACGCCCTGAGCGAGCTGACCGGACAGAGCGACGTGCTCCAGGTGCCGGACCATGTGCGCGGAAGGGGGGAGGCTCTCGCCGCCGCGGCGACGGGGCGCAGCCTGGTCGCGCTGCTCGCCCGGCGAGCGAGTGCTCCGTATCGCCCAGGGGTTGCGTCGCCCGATCGTCTGCGCATCGCGCTCGCGAATCAGACCACCTGCGTCATCGCGGGGATCGTGACGCGGCGCGGGGGCGGCATTCGGCTCATCCTCGGCGAGCACGTCGGTGGCAGGCTCACCTTCGCCGGGCATGTCGACGGGCCGCGCGACCATCTCGTCGCCGGCTGGCTGGCGCACCGCGCGGCCGACCTGACAATCAGCGCCGCCCCGCTCGACGGCGTGCAGCCGGTCAACGCCACCTGGCTGCGTCCCGATCTCACCGCGACCGTCCGGCATCACGGCCGTTCCGCCGCCGGCGCCCTCCTGCGGCCGGCGCTGCTGGCCGTTCGCGATGACGTCGACCCTCGCTGGTGCGTGCAACGACCGGCCGTCGCCGGCCCCGTCGAGCTTCGATCGGGGACCCGATTCTCGCCCACGCTGCTGATGCCGCTACCCCTCGGCGACACGTTCGCCGTGCCTCAGGCGAGTCGATGACCGCCTCGGTGCTCATGTGCCGTCCCGACCACTTCGGGATCGAATATGAGATCAACCCGTGGATGAACGTCGCCGTCAAGGTCGACCACGAGCTGGCTCAGGCGCAGTGGGAGGCGCTCCACCGCACCTACCGCGACCTGGGAGTGGAGATCGAGCTGGCCAAGCCGGTCGACGGACTGCCCGACATGGTCTTCACCGCCAACGCCGCCGTGCTCTGGGAAGGCCGGGCGGTGCTGAGCAACTTCCACCACGCGGAACGCCAAGGTGAGGAAGCGCACTGGCGCCAGGAGCTCGAACGTCTCGGCTTCGACGTCCACGAGCTGCCCCGGTCGCTGTCCTTCGAAGGCGCCGGCGATGCCCTCTTCCTCGGCGACCGGCTGTTCTGCGGCCACGGGTTCCGGACCGACCGTGCGTCTCATCACCCCGTCGCTCGCATCCTCGAGGTCGAAGTCGTGTCGCTCGAGCTCGTCGATCCGCGCTTCTATCACCTGGACACCTGCTTCTGTCCCCTTGATGGCACCAACGTCCTGGCCGCGCCCGACGCCTTCTCGCCGGCGTCGCTGCGCCTGATCCGCGAGCTGGTGCCGAACCTGATCGAGGTGCCTGTCGAGGTCGCTGCGGGCTTTGCCTGCAACGCCATGCCGCTCGGCGGCAACCTGCTCTCCTCGCTGACGATCTCGCAGATGGATGCACCCCTCAGGGCGGCCGGCTACACGACGATCCCCCTGCCCATGGGCGAGTTCCTCAAGGCCGGCGGCGGGGTGCGCTGCCTCTCATTGCCCCTCGGCGACAGGGATCGAGGACGGTCGCACGACGCCTTGGGACGCTCAGGGTAGATCCAAGAACCTCTGAGCCTTTTCCCAGAATTCCGCGCGAAGATGGTCCCGTGACCACAGCGAACAACGCGGAACCGAACCGAATCCTGGTCGTCGACGACGAGCGCGCGATCACCGATCTCGTCGCGATGGCGCTGAAGTACGAGGGCTTCTCGGTCCAGGCCGCGGCCACCGCCAAGCAGGCCCGCCACGCGGTCATGGACTTCCGGCCCGACCTCATGATCCTCGACGTCGGGCTTCCGGACGACGACGGCTTCACGCTCGTCCAGCGTCTCATCAGCGACGGCATCAAGGTCCCGGTGATCTTTCTCACCGCCCGCGACGCCACCGAGGAGAAGGTGCACGGGCTGACCATCGGCGGCGACGACTACGTGACCAAGCCGTTCAGCATCGAGGAGCTCGTGGCGCGCATCCGCGTCGTGCTCCGGCGCCACAATCCCGACGGCGCCGCGGCGAACGGCAAGCTCGTCCTCCACGACCTGGAGCTCGACGACGAGACGCACGAGGTCTTTCGCGCCGGCGAGCCCGTTGAGCTGACGCGCACGGAGTTCCGCCTCCTGCGCTACCTGATGATGAACACGGGCCGTGTGCTGTCGCGCTCGCAGATTCTCGACCATGTCTGGGACTACGACTTCGGCGGCGATGCGAGCGTGCTCGAGACGTACATCAGCTATCTCCGCCGCAAGGTCGACCGGGTCGAGCCCTCGCTCATTCACACGGTCCGCGGTGTCGGATACGTCATGCGCGTGCCGCGCACCGCATCGGCGCACGCGTGAGCGTGGCGTCGACCATGTGCTCAGGACCATAGATGTCCCTTCGGCTCCGGTTGCTCCTGACCCTGGCACCGCTGTTCATCCTCGGACTCGCCGCCGCAGACATCGGTACGTACGCGGCGTTGCAGAGCTCGCTGCTCCAGAACGTCGACAAGCAGCTCGTCTCGATGCACGACAGCGTGATCCACAGCCTCGAGAGTCCCGGACCGCCCGGAGGCGGCGAGGGCGGCCAGGAGTACCCGCCGGGGACCTACGCTGAAATCGTCGATGCGTCCGGACCCCTGCAGGCCGGTGGCCTGTATGGCGGTTCGGTGTCGAGCACCGGGTCTCATCCGGTGTTCCCCTCCGGCATCTACAAGGACTCCAACGCCAATCTCACGGTCCCCGGAACCGGTACGTGGGCCATGTATCGAGCCCTTGTGACCACGCTGCCAACCAACCAGCCCGGAACGGCGCTGGTGGTGGCGGTCCCGCTCGACGGCGTCAACACCACACTGAGCACGCTGCTCTGGTTCGAGATCGCCATCAGCAGCGGGATCACGATCATCGTTCTGGTGGTCACGTGGTTGCTGGTGCGCCGGGGCATGCGTCCCCTCGAGCGAATGGGGGCAACCGCACGAGCGATCGCCGCGGGCAATCTCGGCCGCCGTGTCTCCCCGTCCAACGAGCGCACCGAGGTCGGACAGCTCGGCCTCGCGCTCAACGGCATGTTGAGCCAGATCGAGCGAGCGTTCGCGGAGCGCGACATCACCGAGCAGAAGCTCCGTCACTTCGTCTCAGACGCCTCGCATGAGCTGCGCACGCCGCTCACGTCGATGCGCGGCTACGCCGAGCTGCTGCAGCGCAATCCGGACATGACGCGTGACGACGTGCTGCTCGCGGTCCGGCGCATCGAGGACGAGACGCGCCGCATGGGAGTGCTCGTCGACGACCTGCTTCTCCTGGCCAGGCTCGACCAGGGACGCCCGCTGGACCGGGCGCCTGTCGACCTGACATCGATGGTCAACGACGCCGTCAGTGACGCGCGTGCCGCCGACCCCGGTCGCTCGGTCATCGCGCACATCGAGGCGCCCATGGTCGTCACCGGCGACGACCTGCGACTCCGACAGGCGGTGGCGAACCTGGTTCGCAATGCGCTCGTGCACACGCCACCGGGAACCCCGGTTGAGGTCGCGCTCCTTTCCCAGAACGGGCACGCCGAGATCGACATCATCGATCACGGACCGGGTGTGCCCGCTGAGCAGCGCGAGCGAATCTTCGAGCGATTCCATCGCGCCGACCCGTTGCGCAGTCGCGACCAGGGCGGCAGCGGGCTGGGCCTGAGCATCGCCAGCGCCGTGGTCACCGCGCACGGCGGCCGGATCAACGTCACGGACACGCCGGGCGGGGGCGCGACCTTCCGCATCGAGCTCCCGGCGGGCCAGGGAGCCTAGCCCGATGTCGAGCCAGCTGCTCTGGTACACGACGCGCGGCGCCGGCGCCGTGAGCCTCGTGCTGCTCAGCGTTGTCGTCGTGCTCGGGCTGCTCGCGCGTCTCCGGTTCGAGTCGCAGGGCTGGCCGCGCTTCCTCAGTGCAGCGGTTCATGGCGATCTTGCGCTGATGACCCTCGCCTTCCTGCTGCTGCACATCGTCACCGCGGTCGTCGATCCGTTCACCCACCTGGGACTCGCCGCGCTCGTGCCGTTCGGCTCGTATTACAAGACGCTGTGGCTCGGCCTCGGAGCGGTCGCCTTCGAGCTGCTCCTCGCGATCGTTGCGACGAGCCTCCTCCGCCGCCACATCGGCGCCCGCGTGTGGCGGACGATCCACTGGCTTGCGTACGCGTGCTGGCCGGTGGCGGTGCTGCACGGCATCGGCACCGGGACGGACCGGTCCTCGCGATGGATGATCGCGATCGACGCGGTCTGCATCATCGCCGTCGGGGTGGCTCTTGTCTGGCGCGCACTTGCGGCTCCTCCCGATCCTCTCGCGGACGAGCGCCGCCTGGCGGCTGAGCGCGCCTCGTTCGGGACCGGGCGATGAGCATCGCGCTGCTCGCCGGGCCAGCGGCCGCTCACGGGATGGAGAGCTTTGCGGAGCATCAGCATCGCCTCGGCGCGCGGACTCCGATGCCGCACGCGCTCATCGACTCGATCGAGCGAAGCAACCTCCGCGGCAAGGGCGGTGCCGGCTTCCCGGTAGCCACCAAGTGGCGCTCGGTCGCGTCGCAGCCGGCGGGGCCTCCCGTCGTTCTCGCCAACGGCGGAGAGGGAGAGCCGCTGAGCCGCAAGGACCGCATGCTCATGGAGCAACGACCGCACTTGGTCATCGACGGTGCGCTGCTCGCGGCCGACACGGTCGGCGCGGATGAGATCGTCCTGTATGTCGGCGCCGACCACATCGGCGCGATGCAGGCGATGCATCGTGCCGTGACCGAACGCCCGGCCGCCGAGCGCGCGCGCCTCCGCCTCATCAGCGCACCGGTCCGCTACGTCTCCGGTGAGGAGACCGCGGCCGTGCACTTCGTCAACGCGGGGATCGCGCTTCCCACATCGATTCCGCCCCGTCCGTTCGAACGCGGCATCGACGGCCGTCCGACCCTCGTGCAGAACGTCGAAACGCTGGCGCACGTTGCGCTCATCGCTCGATTCGGCGACGAGTGGTACCGCTCGCTCGGCGCCGGCAATGCGTCCGGGACGACGCTCGTCACCGTCGGTGGTGCGGTTCCGCAGACGGTGCTGATCGAGATTCCGCAGGGCATGGTGCTCGCCGACGCGGTGAACATCGCAGGCGGTATCACGTCGGACAGCGACGCGGTCCTGCTCGGCGGCTACTTCGGCGGATGGGTCGAGTCCGGTACGGCGTGGGGATTGTCGCTGGACGCCGATGCGCTGCGCCAGCAGGGGTATTCACTGGGATGCGGTGTGATCGCCGTGCTTCCGGCCGGGCGCTGCGGCGTGGTCGAGACGGCGCGGATCCTCGCGTATCTCGCCCACGAAAGTGCCCGCCAGTGCGGTCCGTGCACCTTCGGACTCCGCGCGATCTCCGCATCCGCCGGCCGCGTCGCAGGCCTCGCCGCAACGGCCGGCGACCTCGAGCACATCCAGCGATGGGCGGGGCTGCTGGCGGGACGCGGCGCGTGCCGTCATCCCGACGGCGCGGCGGGCTTGCTGGCCTCGGCGCTTCGCGTCTTCGCCGGCGAATTCCAGCTGCACTATCGCGAGCGGCGCTGCAGCATCGCCGGCGCAGTGGCGGCGGCATCATGAGTGATCGCGTCACGCTCGCCATCGACCGCATCAAGTGCGACGGTCACGGTGTGTGCGCGGACCTGGTCCCCGAGCTGATCGAGCTCGATGACTGGGGGTACCCGATCATTCGTGCGGGTGCGATCCCGCCGTCCGTGGTCCCTCATGCACGGCGCGCGGTTGCGGGCTGCCCGACGCTTGCGCTGCGCCTCCAGCGTCTCGTCGCGCGCCGCTGAGCGACGTCAGCCCTGCTTGAGGACGAGGTCGAACTCCATCGTCGCCGTGCCGTCGACGGTCACGAAGCCGCCGACATTGGGGGCCTGCATATCGAACTCGCCCCAGGGAAAGGTGATCGAGCCCACCACCTCGATCTCCGAGCCCGAGAGCCGTGCCTGCACCGGAATCGCCACCGTCCTCGTGGTCCCGTGGATGGTGAGCGCGCCCTGCAACGACACCGAGATCTCGGTCCCTGAGGTCGCGTCGGCCGGCAGCGTCACCGGCGACGACAGCACGAACGTCGCGTGCGGGAACTGCGCGCTCTCGAGGCCGAGCGTCTGGATGTGGCTGTCGCGCATGGATTGATCACTGGTGAGGGATTGCACGTTCACGGTGAAGGACGCGGCACTGACCGTCAGCGCGGTTGCCGAACCGGTGATGGTTGCGCTGCCGGTGATCTGCGACGTGCGTCCCACCGCGTCGCTCGGCGCCGAGAGGAACGCGAGCCGCTCGTGAACGCGGTACCCCGCAACGGACTTCGATGCGACGACCCATGGCCCGGCGATTCCCGTGGAGGTGAGGGCCGGAGAACCGGTCGTCGCCGACGGCGACGTCAAAGCCAGCGGTGCGGGAGCCGAGTGGCTGAAGAGAACGAAATAGATGAAGAGCACGCCGGCCGCGCCGGCGGCGACGACGGCGCCCAGCACCGTGAGCGACCATGCGCGCACGCTTCGAGGGCGAGGAAGGCGGCGTGTCGGCCTTGGCATCAGATCTCCTTCCCTCGGGACTCTAGAGGCACCGGCTCGGAGCCCGGCCTGAGATCCCTGTGACGCCGCTCAGAGATCGCCGTGACCTCACAGGCACCTCCCAGCTTCCTCGCGGCGGGCGTCAAGGTGCGGGCGCCAGGCTGAGCTCATGAACGATCCGAGCGCCCTGACGAGCGCCCCCGTCCTGGACATCGTGATCCCCGTGTACAACGAGGAGCGCGTCCTGGAGCGGAGCGTGCGAGCGCTGCACACCCATGTGCACGAAGCCCTGCCCTTCGCAACGCGAATCACCATCGCCGACAACGCGAGCGGGGATGCGACGCGATGGATCGGCATGCGCCTCGCGGCGACACTCGACCGCGTGCACTTCGTCCACCTCCCCGAGAAGGGCCGTGGACGCGCGCTGCGCACCGCATGGTTGGCGAGCGATGCACGCGTGCTCGCATACATGGACGTGGATCTCTCGACGCGACTTGACGGGCTCGCTGCCCTGATCGCGCCGCTGCTCTCGGGCCGTTGCGACATCAGCATCGGCAGCCGCCTCGCACCTGGCGCTCATGTGACCAGGAGCCTGGAACGCGAGGTCATCTCGCGCACCTACAACCTTCTGCTTCGCAGCGTTCTGCACGCTCAGTTTCGCGACGCGCAGTGCGGGTTCAAGGCGCTCCGCGCGCAGGTTGCGCACGACCTGCTCCCCATGGTGCGCGATGACGGGTGGTTCTTCGACACCGAGCTGCTCGTCACGGCGCAGCGTTGCGGCCTCCGCATCCATGAGGTGCCCGTTGCCTGGGTCGAGGACTCGGACTCTCGCGTGAACATTCCGCGCACGGTTGTCACCGACCTGCGCGGCGTGGTGCGCCTCCTCGCCGAGACGGCGCCCGCGCCGGCGGCGCTTCGCTCCCAGGCAGCTCATCCCCAGGAGGTGCGCTGATGGCCGCCCCGAAGCGACGCATCACCGTCGCCGAGCGCGATCGCGCACTCCGTCTTCGCGGCAGGCTCACCACGTCATTCGGAGTTGCCGGCGCCGCCGCCGTCGCCGTCCTCGCTGCGGCCGCGGCGCACGCGCACGCGGGAACCTCGACCACGACGAGCACGACCTCCCTGACGTCGTCCACGGGGACTTCCGTCACGAGCACGACACCGTCCTCCTCCTCCTCGTCGGCATCCACGAGCACCGGGTCGTCCTCGCTGTCCACCGGGTCGGTGAGCACCGGCAGCTCATCCTCTGCGAGTACCGTCAGCGGCGGTTCATGACTCTTGCCGCGCATCGAGGTACCGCTCTCGGGACGTCGATGCACGTCGTCGTCACCGATTCGCACATGCTCGGCGCCGCCACGGCAGCGGTCGAGGCGGTGGTCCGCGCCATCGACGAGGCCTGCAGCCGTTTCAGGGACGACAGCGAGCTGAGCCGCCTTCAGGCCGGCGAAGGGCGTCACGAGTCGGTGGTGTCGCCGCTGCTGGCCGACGCCCTCGCAACGGCGCTTCGCGCGGCCGAGCTCACCGACGGGGCGGTCGATCCGACCGTCGGTGAGGCGGTGCGCACCGCGGGATACAGTGTCGACTTCGCCGCCGTACCCGCCGATGGAGCGCCGCTGGTTCTGGCCGTGTCCCCGGTCCCCGGCTGGAGGCGGATCCGTCTGTACCCCGCGACCCGTCGCGTGGAGATCGACCCCGGGGTCGAGGTCGACCTCGGCGCGACCGCCAAGGCGCTGGCGGCGGATCTGGCCGCCGCGGCCGCGCTCGAAGCGATGCACGGCGGCGGCGTCCTGGTCAGCCTCGGGGGCGACGTGTCGGTCGCCGGCGAGCCGCCCGAGGAGGGGTGGCACATCCAGATCGCCGAGGACAGCCGGGCCGAGATCACACCTGACGGCGAGACGATCGCCATCCGCGCCGGCGGCGTGGCCACGTCGAGCACGACGGTCCGCCGCTGGCGGCGTGGCGGAGTCGAGTTGCACCACATCATCGATCCGGCCACCGGCCTCCCCGCCGCGGGACCCTGGCGGACGGTCAGCGTCGTGGCGGGAACGTGCGTGGATGCCAACATCGCCGCCACCGCCGCGATCGTTCGCGGTGCGCCGGCCGCGGCGTGGCTCGATGCGGCCGGGCTGCCGGCGCGGCTCGTCGATCGGAACGGTGCGATGACCCGGGTGGGCGGCTGGCCCGACCCGGCGGCTCAGGCGTCCTGAGCGATCAGCTCCTGGACCGAGCGCTGGTAGCGGCGCGTGTCGTCGTACACACCGTGGCTCGCGACGCTCGCGTCGCCCTGGTAGTACCCGGCGAGCGTCGCCGGGATGTCCGCCTCGTGCTTGGTCATCAGGTGGCGCAGCAGCATCGCGCCGGCAACGACGTTGTCGTGGGCGCGCCAGATGTCAAGGTGGGCCCCCGCGAGGTGACGCGACACCCATTCGCCCGTGAACGGCTCGAGCTGCATCACCCCGACCGCGCCGGTCGGCGAGACGCGATCCTGCCACCACTCGGACTCCGCCCAGGCGACGGCGCGCAGGAGCCGGACGTCGACCCCGGCGTCCGCGGCGACGAAGGTGATCAGAGCGTTCATCCGGGTCAGGCGGCCCGGGACGACCAGCTCGTCGCCCTCTGCGATCGGCGCGTTGACGCCGATGCCGTTGGTCCGGGCGAGCGCGGTTGGATCCACGCCGAACCGGCGCGCGATCTCGAACACGCCTTCGCCGCGGCCGACGCGATGGGTCTCACTGTCAGCCGCGCCGCGCGCGTACGCGGGCAGCGTCAGTGAGGCGTCGGGGATCTGCAGCATCTGACCGACGCGAATGAGCTCGGGCGCCGCCATCCGGTTCGCGTCGAGCAGCGCCGCGACGGTGGTGCCGTGGCGGACCGCGATATCCGAGGCGGTGTCGCCGGGACGCACCACGTAGGAGCTCGCGAAGACGGCGGACGGGATGGTGGCCACGGCGGTGGCGCCGAGCGCGGCAACGGCAAGACGAGACCTTGTCGGCATCGGGTTCCTCTGTGGTGGGACGTTGAGAGAGACGAATGGGAACCGGCCGCCCGCTGGCGACCCCTGCAGCGTAGGCACAGTAGATCGCGCGCGTCAAGCGTTGCAAGCGGCCGTAACGGTTTCGTCACAACCGAGTCCCCTCCGTGTGAACGGTCGTCGAATCGGCGCGAGTGCTAGGCTTCGATCGAAAGCCATGCGACTCCCGAGCCTGCCGCGCACCTCGCTGCCGACCACCTTCCTGGCCGCGTCCTGCGGCGCGGGACTGGGCATCGTCACATTCGTCCTCTGCGCCTGGCTGCACGCCGCCGGGGCCACCGGAACGGCGGCGCTCCTCGCCGAGACCGCGCTCCTCGTGGCCCTCGCCTGTGTCGCGGCCTTCGCGCTCTTCGACGGCAACACACGTCTGCGGGGCGCGCGGGTGCCGATCAACCGGGCGCTGCCTCCCGCGTGGTGGCCGCGCGATCCGGATTCCGTGTCGCTGCTGGCTGCATGTGCCGGCGCGCCGCTCGTGATCGGCGCGGGCGCGGCGGTCCTGCTCTTCCGCTGACCGCTCCTCGGCTGTGCATCAGCCGGTCAGTCGCGCGATCCCCCAGCGAGCCGCTTCACGAACGACGGCATCCGGATCGCGCTCCGCGCTCCGTCGCAGCGCCGGCAGCGCTGCGCGATCGCCCGCGTTTCCCAGTGCGATGGCGCAGTTGCGCGCGAGGCCGGCGCGTCCGGTCCGCGCGACTGCGGTGCCGCGAAAACGTGCGCCGAACTGGTCGTCGTTGAGCTCGAGGCACTCGATCAGGTCCGGATGCGGCACCGGGCCGCGCACGGTCGACGCGGTCTCGATGTCGAGCGGCTCGGGAGCAAGACGATCGTTGATGGGGCACGCTTCCTGACACAGATCGCACCCGAAGGCCCACGTCCCCATCAGCGGCCGCAGCTCGTTCGGAATCGAACCACGATGCTCGATCGTGAGGTAGGAGATGCACCGCGTGGCATCGATGACACCGGGTGCGACGATCGCCCCTGTCGGGCAGGACGGGATGCAGAGCGTGCAGCTTCCGCATCCGCGGCGTGACGGCGCGTCCTCCGGAAGCCCCAGGGATATCGCGATCCCCGCGAGCAGCACGTACGAGCCGGCCGCAAGCGTGATCACCGACGCGTGCTTGCCCGCGAACCCGACGCCCGCCCGCTCCGCGATGGCCCGATCGAGCGCCCATCCGTGGTCGACGAAGCGCTTCGCTTGGACGCCGGCCTCCCGATGCCGGAGCCACTCCGTCAGCGCGTCACAGCGCCGCGCGAGGAGGTCGTGATAGTCGACCACCCGGCCGGAGTCCCGCGTGCACGCGTACGCCGACATGCGACCCCGAACGGGTTCGCCCGCGCCGGCGATCGGGGGACCTGGGCGCGCCGGTGGATACGGCCAGGCCAGGGCGATGATGGAGCGTGCCCACGGGTAGCGCCCGCCGATGTCGGCCGATGCCGCAATGCGCTCGCGCGTGTACCAGGGCATGCCGTCCATGCGTCCGGCGTCGATCGCTGCGAGCGCGCGGTCTCGCGCCTCCACGAAGGGGCGCACCGAGGTGACCCCGAAGGCGGCGAACCCGAGGCGGCGCGCCTCGAGTCCCAACTCCGCCTTGAGCGTCGCGGTATCCAGGGGATGCGGCATCTCCGCCGATGATGGTCGAACCGGCCCCACACCGTAGGATCGAGGCATGAACGCCAGCGCCGGTGGCGGCCGGCTGCCGCGTCTGCTCTGCATCATGGGCTCGGGCGAGACCACCCCGACGATGGTGTCGGTGCACGCGGACCTGCTCTCGCGGCTGGGCCCTCGTCCGGTCCCGGCAGTGCTGCTCGATACACCGTTCGGTTTCCAGGAGAACGCGTCCGACATCAGCGAGCGGACCGTCGCGTACTTTCGCGACCGGGTGGGTTTTCCGATCAGCGTCGCGTCGTTCCGAAACCGGGAGCAGGCGACGGCGCTCGAGTACGAGACCATGCTCGCGCGGGTCGCCGAGGCACGGTACGTGTTCGCAGGACCGGGAAGCCCGAGCTACGCGCTCCGGCAATGGCTCGGCACGGCGGTTCCCGATCTGCTCGCGACGAAGCTACGCGACGGTGGCTGCGTGACCCTGGCGAGCGCGGCGGCGGTCGGGCTCGGCGTCTGCTCGCTGCCGGTGTATGAGGTCTACAAGGTCGGTGAGGAGCCACGATGGCTCGAGGGTCTCGACCTCCTCGGCGTCACCGGCCTGCGCGCCGCGGTCGTCCCGCATTACAACAACGCCGAGGGTGGGACGCACGACACCAGGTACTGCTACATGGGCGAGCGGCGCCTGCGCATCCTCGAGACGATGCTGCCGGACGGTGTCGACATCCTCGGTGTCGACGAGCACACGGCGGCGGTGTTCGACCTCGAGGCTGGAACGGTGTCGATCCGCGGGCGTGGCGGCGTGACCTGGCGTCACCGGGGCGCATCCCAGCGATTCGAGACCGGCACGACGATGCCGGTGCGCGCCCTCGCCGCCGGTCTTGCGTCGAGCGACGGCGCTGCCGCCGCGACCGGTGCCACGCGGGTCGCCGCGGCCGACGACGGCGCGCTCCCGGCGGCGGCCGTCTCCCCCTTCCTCGAGGAGGTCACGCGGCAGTCGGACGCCGCCGACACGGCGCTTGCATCGCGCGATGTCGACGGCGCGGTCGGCGCCGTGCTTGCGATCGATGCGCACATCCACGAATGGGCCGCGGACACACTCGACTCCGACGAGCAGGACCGTGCCCGCGAGGCGCTCCGGCGTTTCGTCGTCCGCCTCGGGGACCTGGCGCGCAACGGCGCAGCCGATCCTCGCGAGCTGCTCGCGCCGGTCGTCGATCGGATTCTCGAGCTGCGCGTGCAGATGCGCGGTGCGGGTGAGTACGCGCTCGCCGACAAGCTTCGCGATGCGCTCGTGGACGCCGGGGTCGAGGTGCACGACACCCCTGCGGGCGCGACTTGGGAGGTCGCCGCCGCTCCGACCGTGTGACCGTCGAGCGTCAGGCGGTCGCCTCACCCTGTGCTTCGGGGTCGAACTCCATGGAGCGCGGGCGTCCGAGCCAGTATCCCTGACCGGCGGTGACCCCGAGCGCAGCCAGACGGTCGGCGGTCGCCTCGTCCTCGATGCCCTCGGCGATGACGGTGGACCCCGAGCTGCGGGCATAGGCGACGGTCGCCTCGATGACGGCGCGGGCTCCGCGCTCGACGCACGCCTGCGCGATGCTCTTCGCGACCTTCACGTACTCCGGGACCGCGGCAGCAAGCAGCTCGAGCGTGGAGTGGCCCTCGCCGATGTCGTCGAGCGCAAACTGGAAGCCGTGCTCTCGGTAGCTGGCGAGCACCATCCGCAGCCGCTGCTGGTCCGCGATGGATTCCCGTTCGGTGATCTCGAGCACGATGGTCTCGGGGGAGCGTTCCGCCCAGCGGGCGAGCAGGAGCATGTGATCGACGGGGTGGAGCGGATCCAGGAGCATCGCCGCCGAGACGTTGAGAAAGAGCGGCTCCGATGCGGGCAGCGCCGCCGACGCCGACATGGCGATCCGCCGGCAGATCCAGTCGATCTCCTTGGTGACACCGCGCCGGTGTGCCAGCGCGAACACGTCCTCCACGCCGTCGGCGGGGTCGCGCAGGCCGGGGACGCGGGCGAGCGCCTCCCATCCGATCGGACGGTGATCGCTCAGCAGCACGATCGGCTGGAACATCGTCTGGATCACCCGGCGCTTGCTGAGGATCGCGTCCAGCATGGCGCCGGCATCGCCCCCACCACCAACCAGGGTCGGGAGGGGCCGATCGCCGGCTACGACCACGCGGTCGCGGCCTTCCTTCTTCGCCTTTGACAGCGCCTCGTCGGCCGCGAGCCAGAGCGCGTGCACCCCGCCCGGTCCGGCGGAGACGCCGGCACTGATGCGGGCCCTGCCGTGGGGCAGTGCCACCCCGTGCAGTGAGACACGCATCCGCTCGGCGATCGCAACCGCCTCGGCCTCGGATGTTGCGTCCATGATCGACACGAACTCGTCGCCGCCGATGCGGAGCAGCTGATCACCGGCGCGCAGCTGGGCGCGCAGCGTGCGTGCCACCTCGATGAGCAGCTGGTCGCCGGCCTCGTGCCCGAACTCATCGTTGATCGGCTTCAGGTGGTCGACATCGATCGCGATCACCGCGGTCGCACCGGTCATCTCGCCGAGCCGCTCCTCGAACGCCCGCCGGTTGCCGACCTTGGTGAGCGGGTCGGTCGTGGCGTGCAGCGCCTTCTCCTCGAAGAGGCCGGCACGCGCGACGGCCACGGCCGCCTCGTCGGCGATGGCCTGCACGACGGTCAGGTCGTCGAAGTCCCACGCTCCGCGGTGCGCGTGGGAGATGAGCACGAGCACGCCGATGACGCGTCCGCCGGCCGCGCGAAGCGGCGCTGCCACGACACTTCGCGATCGCCGCCCGCCACCGAGCTTCTGGAGCTCGTCGAAGCGCGAGCTTGGCATCGACGCGTACGCATGCTTGATGTCGCGAGGGGTGCGGAGCATGCAGGGCTCGCCGGTTGAGTACACGCGGCCGATGACCCCGTCGCCGGGAGCCATGGTCACCATTGGCTCTGCCGCCGGGGACACACCGTCCGGTCCGAGGATGAGCGGGAGCGTGGCCAGGCCGCCTGACGTCGCGTCAAACAGGAGGACCCGCCCCCAGGTGGCATCCGGGTAGGTCTCGTGACATCCCCCGAGCACGGCGGCGGCGACCTCGCTCGAGTCCGTGGTGAGCCCGAGGCGTCGCGCCACGTCGGCGACCGCTCGGAGCCGCCGCGTCTGGGCCTGATAGTGCCGGTCGGTCAGCGACCAGTTGGAGTACGCGAGCACCACGATGCCGACCACCAGTGCGTCAACCTGAATCAACTCGTTGAATCCGTACGTCGGGATCAGCCCTCCCCACCACCAGACCGCGACCATGCCGGCGCACGAGGCGAGCAGGATCGTCCAGAGCGCCGGTGCCCGCGCCGAGGGGTCGACGGTCAGCAGCACGGCGATGAACCCCAGCACGATGAGCGGCACCGGGTGGGTCAGGCGCGGGGCGGCGAGCCCGAGGATCAGCGTGCACAGCCCGACGCTGGCCAGACCCTGGACCAGCGCCGTGATCGACGGACTGCGCCGGGCCGCGCGACGCAACCGAATCGTGATCTCGAGCATGACCGCCGCGACGACCACGACCTCCATCTCCACGAGCATCATCCGCGGCGGGAGCGAGGCATCGACCAGCTGCCAGCTGGTGATACCGAGCAGCACCCCTGTCGCGAATATCGGTAGCCAGCGCCGAGCGGCGCTCTCGTTCTGCATGGCCCTCTCGAGCCAGAGCGTAGATGGAGCCGCGCCACGAGGAATGCGCGTGACAGCCTTGTATCCGGTTCCTCAGAGGTCAGGGGTTTTGCACGGACACCGATCCGGTGAGGGCCTGGCCGATCACCCGCTTTCCGTTCATGGGCGACAGGACGAGCTGCGCCGAGCCGGCGGTCAAGGCGTCGAAGAAGAGCTGCACCGGTGCGCTGGACTGGCTGGTGAGCTCGCCGCCACATGCCTTCCAGGTCCCGAGGGTGTCGATGAACGGTTCCTTGTCGATGTTCTGAAAGATGGCGTCAACCGGAGTAAGCGGCCCCTGGACGATCGCTCCGACACAGACCTGGCCGATGACCGCGTCTCCGACGTTGTCGACCGACACGTCGATCTCCAGGCGCTTGCCGGCGGTTGCCGTGGTCGGGACGACGCCACTGAGGTCAGCCATCGCGGGACCCGATGTTGCGAACAGCGGCGAGACGACTCCCAGGAACAGGCCGAGGATCACCGCCCCGACGACGACCAGGAAGACGATCCGGGGGTTCTCCTTGAACCAGCGCCTGGTGGAAGCGAACACGCCCTTGATCAGATCGTGGCCGGCGGATGGTATTCGCCGAACACGGCCCGCAGCGAGCCGCAGATCTCCCCGAGCGTCGCCTCGGCGCGCACCGCGTCGAGGACGCGCGGCATCACCGTCTCATCGGACGTCGCCGCCCGCTTGAGGGCACCGAGCGCGCGATCGACGGTTGCCAGGTCTCGTCCGGCGCGATGCCGGGACAGGCGGTCGGCCTGTTCGGCCATCGCTCGTTCGTCGGGGCGGAAGAGCAGCGGCGCGCCGCCCTCCTCGCTCTCGGTGTATCGGTTGACGCCCACGATGACCTTGTCCCCGACCGCAATCGCCCGCTCGGTGCGATACGCCTCGTCCTGGATGCGCTGCTGCATCCACCCGGTCTCGATGCAGGTCACCGCGCCGCCGAGCTCGTCGATCTCGTCGAGCAGCTTCACGGCCTCGCGTTCGAGCTCGTCGGTCAGCCACTCGACGTAGTACGAACCGCCCAGCGGGTCGACCGTGTTGGTCACGCCGGTCTCCTCGGCGATGATCTGTTGCGTGCGAACCGCGATGCGCTGCGCCTTCTCGGTGGGAATGGACAGCGCCTCGTCGTAGCACGACAGCGCGAGTGACTGGACGCCGCCCAGCACCGCCGCGAGCGCCTCGATCGCAGCGCGGACGATATTGTTCTCCGGCTGCTGCGCGGTCAGCGTCGAACCGCCGGTCTGCGTGTGGGTGCGCAGCATCAGCGAGCGCGGATCCTTCGCCCCGAAGCGCCTTGCCATGATTCGCGACCACATGCGGCGCAGCGCTCGATACTTCGCGATCTCCTCGAAGAAATCGATGTGGGTGTTGAAGATCCAGGAGAGCTTGGGCGCGAAGTCGTCGACGTCCGCGCCGCGATCCACCGACGCCTGCACGTAGGCGCACGCGTTGGCGAGCGCGAACGCCATCTCCTGCGCGGCCGTGCTGCCCGCCTCGCGGATGTGATACCCGGAGAGGGAGATCGGGTTGAACTTCGGCGCATTGGCGGTGCACCACGCAATCAGGTCCGCGGCAAGGCGCAGTGACGGTCGTGGCGGATAGATGAAGGTGCCGCGAGCGACGTACTCCTTGAGCACGTCGTTCTGCACGGTGCCCATGATCGATGCGGCGTCGAGGCCCTGCCGCTCCGCGGCGACCACGTACATCGCGACCAGCACCGGAGCCGGCGCGTTGATGGTCATCGACGTGCTCACGGCGCTGAGCGGAATGCCCTCGAAGAGATCCTCCATATCGCGGACGGAGTCGATGGCCACGCCGACCTGGCCGACCTCGCCGACACTGCGAGGGTCGTCGCTGTCGAGCCCCATCTGCGTCGGCAGATCGAACGCGACCGATAGCCCCGGCTGGCCCTGCGCGAGCAGATACCGGAATCGGGCGTTGGCATCACTCGCCGTCCCGTACCCCGCGTACTGGCGGATGCTCCAGAGGCGCCCGCGGTACATGGTCGGCTGGATGCCGCGGGTGAAGGGCGGGACCCCGGGAAACCCCTCGTGGCGAAGCGGGTCGTGAGCGATCAGGTCGGCCTGCGAGTACAGCGGGGCCACCGGGATGCCGCTCCCCGTCTCGAAGGGATCCTTTCGCTCACCGCGCGCCCGGGCCGGCTCCAGAATCGTGTCCTGCCACTCGAGGAGTGCCTCGATGAAGTCGGGTTCGCCTTCCTCCACCGTGACGGACGACGAAGCATCCGGTTCGGTGACCATCGCCGCAGCATATCGCTGTGTCACGAGTGCGCGAACTCGTCGAACCGCGCTCGGAACCTGTGCGACACTCGGGCGATGGCCCTCCCCGTGAACACGCTGCTCGTCGAGGACTCGGCGGCCGGGCTCGCGTCCGGTGGCTGGCGGTACACGCTACGGCAGCTGTACTACGCCACCTGCGCCCGCGCCGAGACCAAGCCGTCGGACGCCGCATCCAACGGCGAGATCGGCCTCGGCGTGCTCATGATCCTCGTCGGATTGATCCTCATCGGGATCAAGGTGCTCTTCGCGCTGTTCGTGACGCTCGGGGTCGCGCTCATCCTCGCGGGTGTTCTCGGGCGGCTCCGCCGTCCACGGTTGACCGGCCGGCTGCTCGCACTGTCATTCGACGAGTTCCGCAGTCGCTTCGGGTCGCTGCAACTGGATGGCCTGATCCCTCAGGACGGCGATATCGCCGGGGCGGCGAGCGCTGATACCACCATCACGATCGTCAGCGACACCCGCGACACCGCGGCGTTGATCACGGAGAACGCGGCGCGCGCGGCGCTCGCAGGAATCGGCGTCGTGGTGGCCGGCGACGGCTGGACCCCCGCCTCAGGAACGCAGGTGATCGTGCTGCACGATGCATCCCCGCGCGGCAGTGCGCTCGTGCAGGATCTCCGGGATTCGGGCGTCAGCGTCGTCGACGCCGGGCTGCGCCCTCGGGAGGTCGACGGACCGACGCACCAGGTCATCGAGGGTGCGCCGGCGCGCCTGCCCCGCGACCTCAGCGGGTTGCTGGAACCCGCTGAGGTCGACTGGCTCCTCAGCGGCAGGCGCGTCGAGATTGCCACCCTCCCCCCGGAGGTGGTCATGGATCGCGTCCGCGCGGCGATCAGAGAGGCCGAGCCTCTTCGCGCCGATGCCCCGCAGCCAGCTCGCTGAGCGCATCAGGGGACACCTCGGCACCAGCGGCCACCGCGACCTTGCAGGCCGTCAACGCGCGGAGCGTCGCTGTTCGCCGGCCACCCTCGAGGAGTGCGCGCTCGCCGAGCACCGCCCCCGGACCCACCTGAGCGACTGACGCACCGTCCACCTCGACGGCAAGCACGCCATCGAGCAGCACATACATGTCGCTGCCCTCGTCACCCTGCTCGACAAGGGTCGCGCCCTCACCGACAGTCGTGATGCACGGTTTCGCCCCGCCCCGCATGATGCGCAGTGAGAGTTCGCGCTCGAGCGCCGACTCGACCTGGGTCACGAGCGCGGGCGAATCCTCATCGCCCCAGGGTGTGTGCTTCCCAAAGGCGTGCTGGTACCAGCGCTGGAAGTCCACGAGCCCCGATTTCTGAGCAAGATTCTGGTCGCGGTCATAGATCCAGTGACGCGGGAACGTGCTCGCGCCGCTGAGCTCGTGCATCGATGTGCCGTCGGCATACAGCGTCAGGGTCAGGCTCGTCCAGGCGAGCGGCGCGGCGAGCTGCACGAACGGGGGGCGGCTCACCCGGCGCGGTGCGGGGACCCCGGTTCGCCCTCCGGCCGTCTGCGTGAACCGGACCCATCCCTCGCCGATGACGGGTGCATTGCGCTTGTCGGAGAACGCGACGGCGGCGAAGGTCACGCCGCGTCCGCCGAGCCGGAGCGTCGTCGCGCCGATCTGCCCGCCACCGCCCTGGCCGTGGTCGACGATCCGGCCGTCAACGACCTCGACCCATGCGCTCAGGTGGTTGGCGAACCGGAAGCGGTCGGCTTCCCGCAGCGCCGAAAGTGAGTCGAAATGATCCGGGGGCGGATCGTCGTAGTGGGCGAGGCCCATCTCGAACGGGACCTTGGTGACCCCCTGAACAGCCTCGGATGGAATCCACGAGATCGATGTGACCGATGATGTGATGCGCATTTGATACCTCCGTGGCGCTGATGATCGGGGGTCGCCCGAAGCGCCGTCGAGGGTGTCGGGACCACATTTTTCGGTGGCAGTCACCCCCGAAGAACGTGGTGGCAGCCCCATTTCAGCCGGCCTCCGGCTGACTAGAGTTGGGCCATGGCCCCGGAGCAGTCGATCCGCGTCGTGCTCGCGGATGACAACCTGATCGTCCGGGAGGGAGTGCGCGCACTGCTCTCCATTTCAGGAGACGTCGATGTCGTCGGCGTCGCCGGCGACTATGACCAGCTCATCGCTGAGGCAGCCGAGCATCTGCCCCAGGTCGTGGTCACCGACATCCGCATGCCACCCGACTTCACCGACGAGGGCATCCGCGCGGCCCGGATCGTTCGCATGCGCCAACCCGGGACCGGTGTGGTGATCCTGTCCCAGTACGACGAACCCGAATACGCGATCTCCCTGCTCAGCGAGGGCGCGGCCGGATACGCGTACCTGCTCAAGGATCGGGTCGCCGAGGGGGACCAGCTTGCGCGCGCCGTGCGCGAGGTGAGCACGGGGGGATCGATGCTCGATCCTCGCATCGTGGAGGCGCTGACCAGGCCGGTGAGTGAAGCCGGAGGACTGAACGAGACAGAGGAGCGCCTGCTGCGCATGGTTGCGGAGGGGAAGCCCATCAAGGCCATCGCGGCGTCGCTGCACGCTACTGCCACCTCCGTGGCTGACGACATCGAGCAGCTCTTCCTCAAGCTCGCTCAGCAGGCAAGTGCCGGCACGCAGGGCGCGCTCGAGCGGTTGCGCCTGCTCCACAAGGTGATCGTCGACCGCGAGGAGCAGGGTGAGAGCCTGAGCCGGATGCTTCCAGGAGGCATCGCGCAGCAGATGCGCGAGCATGGAGTCGAGCCCGGCCGCACCGAGCGACTGACCGTCACCGTGTTGATGTCCGACATCCGCGCGTACTCGACGATCGCCGAAGCCTCGGATCCGTCGGTGCTCGCGGGCCAGCTCAACGAGCATCGCGCCGCCATGAACCATGCCGTGCTTGCTCAGGGTGGGACCGTGATGCAATTCGTCGGTGACGCGGTGATGGCGGTGTTCGGCGCGCCCTTCCCGCAGACCGACCATGCACAGCGTGCGCTGTCAGCAGCGCTCGCGATGCACGAGGCGCAGTCCGAGGTCAATCAGCGCTGGCATGCGCGTGGCCTGCCGCCCTTCCTTCTCGGCATCGGCCTGTCCACCGGCGACGTCGCCGCGGCGCTGCTCGGCTCCGAGGAGCGGCTGGAATACTCGCTGGTGGGCGACGCGGTGAACCTCGCGCAGCGCCTCCAGCAGTGGGGCGAGGGCGGGCAGACGGTACTGAGCGAACCGACCTACGACGCGCTGCCGGAGCGGCCCGATGCGGAGCGCATCGAACCGGCTCTGGTCAAGGGGCGGCACACGCCTGTCGGCGCGTACCGCATCGGGTAGCGGTCACATGAGTCAGCCAGCGGATACTGGCACCGACGACACTCGCGCCGTGACCACCGATCGAGCGGCAGTGCGACTGGCGTGGGCTATGGGGGCATTCTGCGGTGTATCGGTGCTGATCAGCCTGGTGCTGGTCGCACTCGACTGGCGGGTCATCAAGTCGCCTGACAACGCGCTGCTTTCCAGCTTTCTTAGTGCCGCGGTGATAGCGCCGCTCGGTGTCCTCATCGTCTCCCGGCGCCCTCGACACGCGATCGGATGGCTCCTGATCGTCGTGGCGGTCGTGCAGGCAATCAGCCTCGTGACGACCTTCGGGGCAATTCGGGCCGTGCTGAGCGGTGCCCAGTCGACGGGTTGGGTCGAATGGCCAGCATTCGTGGGGGGCTGGACGGCGTTCATGAGCCTCTGCGTGCTGATTGTCGTCGCGCTGCTCTTCCCAGATGGACGCCTGCCCAGCAGGCGGTGGAGGTGGGTCGGACGCGTCGTGGTGACATACTTGGTGGCCGTTCTGATCGGGACCCTCTTCAGCGGGGGTACGAACCAGCTGGCACCCGGCTTGCCAAGCATTCCGGCGCCGCTTGCCTTTGCACCGTTCGTCGGCTTCGGCGGTGGAACCGGGAGCACCCCACTCGATGCGCTCTGGCTCGGCCTGCCGCTGGTCATCTGCGCCGCAGCCGTCGCACTCATCACGCGTCTGCGGCGATCCATCGGGCGGGAACGCGAGCAACTGAAGTGGTTCGTCTATATCACGGGCGTGCTCGCCGTCACCGTCATTCTCTCATTCCTGCTCAGCAATGCTCGGCCCGTGTGGATTGCGACGGTCAGCAGCGACGCGCTGACCTACGGATTCCTAGTCGCGCTGCCCGGCACAATCGGCGTTGCGATAGTCGGCTACGGGCTGTACGACATCGACGTGTTCATCAGCCGCGCGCTGGTGTACGGCTCGCTTGCGGTGTTCATCACGGCCGTCTACGTCGGCATCGCCGTTGGGATCGGGACGCTGGTGGGGAGCGGCGGCAAGCCGAATCTGGCGTTGTCGATCCTGGCAACCGCAATCGTGGCGATCGGGTTCCAGCCGGTGCGCGAGCGCGTGCAGAAGATCGCAAATCGTCTCGTGTACGGAGAGCGAGCGACTCCATACGAGGTACTGAGTGAGTTCTCGGGGCGGGTGGCGGAAACCTATGCAGCTGACGAGGTCTTGCCGCGCATGGCCCGGGTGCTCCGGGACGGAACCGGCGCCGAGTCGGCGACGGTGTGGTTGCGAGGTGCGGCCGAGCTGCGACCGGCGGCCACGTTCCCGCTGGCTGCCCAGTCTCCCGGCGCGCTGCCGATCATCGATGGCACGCTCGAGCGACTGCCGGACGCAACCCATGCGGTCGAGGTCCGCCACCAGGGCGAGTTGCTCGGGGCGCTGAGCGTGGACAAGCGCCGAGGAGAATCACTCAACCCAATCGAGCAGAAGCTGGTCGACGACCTGGCGCACCAGGCCGGACTGGTGCTCAAGAACGTGGGCTTGAGCGCAGACCTGCAGGCGCGGCTCAACGAGCTCCGCGCGTCGCGACAGCGCCTGGTGCAGGCCCAGGACACGGAGAGGCGCCGCCTGGAGCGCAACCTCCATGACGGCGCACAGCAACATCTGGTGGCGCTGAAAGTCAAGCTGGGCTTGGCGGAGATGCTCCTCGGACGCGACCCGGCGAAGGCACTAACAACGCTGGAGCAGCTCAAGCGCGACGCTGACGAGGCGCTCGAGACACTTCGCGACTTGGCCCGAGGTATTTACCCTCCGCTGCTGGCCGACAAGGGGTTGGAGGTGGCGCTGGGGTCTCAGGCGCGCAAGGCCGTCGTACCGGTGCGCATCGAGGCGGATCGAGTCGAGCGTTACACGCAGGACATCGAGGCGACGGTGTACTTCTGCGTCCTCGAGGCGCTTCAGAACGTGCAGAAGTACGCGAGCGCATCTCAGGTGCTGATTCGTCTCGCTGCGAGCAACGACGGACTGACCTTCGAAGTCATCGACGACGGGACGGGATTCGACACAGCGACGATGAAGCAGGGCGCGGGTCTCCTGAACGTGCGTGACCGCCTGGACGCGCTCGGTGGGGGTGTCGAAGTGAGATCTCACCCAGGTGCCGGCACACACATCCGCGGGATCCTCCCGGTTCAAACGCGTTCTCGGGTTGCGGTCTCGACATGAGCAATCGCACCGCGCCTCGACTTGCCCTGGCCGTCGGGGCCTTCTGCCTGGCGTGCGTTGTTGGAAGCCTCGTACTCGTGGCTCTCGATGCGAAAGCGATTGACAGTGTCTTCACGGCTCAAATCGCCTGGTTCCTCAATTGCCTGATCACGGGCGTCCTCGGTGTGCTCATTGCCACGCGCCGTCCAACCAATGCGATCGGCTGGTTGCTGCTCGCGATCGCGGTCGGCAACGCCGTCTACCTCCCCGCGGATTTCATCGCGATATACGGACAGCTGCACGGTGTGGGGCCGACTGGCTGGGTCGAGTGGCCGGCCTGGGTCTTCAACTGGACGGGGTCAGTAGGAGCCTTCCTGCTGATGATCCTGATCTTCGTCTTCCCGGACGGAAGGCTCCCGGGCCCTCGATGGGGATGGATTGCGTACCTCGCCGTGCTTGGATCGGTGATCTCAATCGCCTCCACGATGGTCGAGGCCACCCCCGTTCAACTCTCTCCGCGCCTGCCCAATGTACCCAATCCACTCCGCGCGAATTCCATCGCGTGGCTCACCAGCGGCACCGGGATCGCTTCTTGGTTGTTGATCGCCGCACTGCTCGCGCTGGTGGTGACGTCGGTGGTTGTGCGCAGACGTCGGGCAGCGGGCTACGAGCGAGTGCAGCTCAGATGGTTCTCGTACGTCGCGATGGCGACGATCGCGCTGGTGCTGCTGGGCTTCGCGTCGGACCCGCTCAACGCCGACATCGGGTCAGGCATCGCGGGTGTGGGGTTCGACCTGGGCGTCGGTGTCGCCGTCCCGCTGACCATCGGGGTGGCGGTGATGAAGTACGGCCTGTACGACATCGACGTCATCATCAGTCGGGCCCTGGTGTATGGCACGCTCGCGGTGCTGATCACCGCCGTGTACGTGGGCATCGCGGTGGGGATTGGGACGCTGGTTGGGAGTGGCGGCAAGCCGAACCTCGCACTCTCGATTCTCGCCACCGCGATCGTCGCGGTGGGCTTTCAGCCGGTGCGTGAGCGCCTTCAGAAGATCGCCAACCGGCTTGTGTACGGCGAGCGGGCGACGCCGTACGAGGTGTTGAGTGCCTTCTCCGGACAGGTCGCCGAAACGTATGCCGCCGACGAGGTGCTGCCACGGATGGCCCGTGTCCTGCAGGAGGGCGCGGGCGCGGAGTCGGCAACGGTCTGGCTTCGCGGGGCGGGAGTGATCCGCCCCGCGGCGACCTTCCCGGAAGCAGATGCGCGGCTCGAGCCCTTGCCGATGAGCGACGGCGTCATTCCCGACCTGCACCGAGCGACGATGTCAGTGAGCGTGGACCATCAGGGCCACCTCCTCGGTGCGCTGAGCGTGGTCAAGCGCAGGGGCGAGTCCTTGACGCCGACCGAGGTCAAGTTGATCGACGACCTCGCGCACCAGGCGGGGTTGGTGTTGCGGAACGTCGGGCTCGCCGCCGAGCTGCAGGAGCGTCTCGACGAGTTGCGTGCCTCACGGCAACGGCTTGTCCAGGCACAGGACGAGGAGCGCCGTCGGCTGGAGCGCAACCTGCACGACGGCGCGCAGCAATACCTGGTTGCGATCAAGGTCAAGCTCGGAATTGCGGAGATGCTTGCGACCAGGTCTCCCGACCAGGCCAAGGCGACGGTGGCGCAGCTGAAAGCGGATGCCGACGAGGCGCTCGAAACGCTGCGCGACCTGGCGCGAGGAATCTATCCACCGCTCCTTGCCGACAAGGGACTGGTGGTTGCGCTGGAGTCGCAGGCTCGCAAGGCGACCGTGTCGGTGCAGGTCGAGTCCGAAGGCGTCGACCGTTACGCGCAGGACGTGGAGGCGACGGTGTACTTCTGCATCCTCGAGGCGTTGCAGAACGTCCAGAAATACGCAAGTGCATCCCATGCGACGGTGCGTGTCCGCGACCAGGATGGCGCGTTGCAGTTCGAGGTCATCGACGACGGCACCGGCTTCGACGCGGCAACGGCCAAGCGCGGCGCCGGTCTCACCAACATGGCGGACCGCCTGGACGCCCTCGGTGGTTCGCTCGCAGTGTCGTCAATTCCCGGGAGCGGCACCATGATTCGCGGGACCCTTCAGGTGCGCGAGCGTCTCCTCGCCTGACCGTTCCTAGGCCGAGGTTGCCGAGGCCCACGCCTCGGCGAGCCGATCGGGGCCGAAATCGGACTTGGAGATGAAGCCGGCCGCGCCGGCCTCCGCCGCGCGAGGTGCGTACTCTTCCGCCTCGTACGTGGAGAGGACGAGCACCACAACTGGCCTGGTGCTCTCGACGCCGGCGAGAATCTGCCGTGTGGCGTCGAGCCCGCTGATGCCGGGCAGGTTCACGTCCATGAGCACGAGATCGGGATGGAGTTCGCGGGCAGATGTGACCGAGTCCTCGCCGGTCTCGACCTCGCCCACGACCTCGAAGCCGTCGGTGAGCTCGACGACCGTTCGCGCGACATCGCGAAACGGCGCCTGGTCGTCGACGATCAACACTCGAACACTCATGGGGCACCTCGAACGGTATCCCGCCCGTCACGGACTGGCAAGCGTATCTGCCCCACGAACGCGGTGATGCAGGCACCCGTCACCTGCTCGCCCTATCCTCACTCCGTGCCGATCCGTGTGGTCCTCGCCGAGGACAACTACCTCGTGCGCGAGGGCATCCGGCAGCTGCTGGAGGCCTCCGACGAGATCGAGCTGCTCGAAAGCTGCATCGACCTCCCCGGGCTGGAGCGCGCCATCGAGGAACACAGCCCGTCGGTCGTCATCACCGACATCCGGATGCCACCGACCGGCACCGACGAGGGCCTGCGCGCTGCCGAGCGCCTGCGCGCCGAGCGACCCGAGGTTGGTGTCGTGGTCCTCAGCCAGTACGCGGAGCCGGAGTACGCGCTGGCGTTGCTCGAGAAAGGCGCGAGCGGTCGTGCGTACCTGCTCAAGGAGCGTGTGTCGGACATCGATCAGCTGGTCGGTGCGGTGCGCGAGGTGGCGCGCGGCGGGTCGGTGATCGATCCGCGAGTCGTCGAGGTGCTCGTGGCCGCGCGCAGTGCCGTCCGTGATTCGCCGATCGCGCAGCTCACGCCTCGGGAGCGCGACGTGCTCGAGCAGGTTGCGATGGGAAAGAACAATGCCGGGATCGCGGCTGCGCTCTTCCTCACCGAGCGGGCCGTTGAGAAGCACATCAACGCCATCTTCTCGAAGCTCGATCTCTCCGAGGAGCCGGACGTGCACCGGCGCGTCAAGGCCGCGCTCGTGTACCTGGCCGCGCAGCAGTAGGTCAGTCGCGCTGCTCGGCGTCTCGCGCGCCGACCAGGATCGACATGTTGCCCATCGGGTGCCGGTTCTCACGCATCAGTTGATGCGCGAGACCGACCTCATCGAAGGTGAACGTTCGTGACAGGCAGGGATCGACCTCGCCGGCGGTCACCATCGCGTTGTACGCCGCGCACTCGCCGTCGTTTGCGAAATGGGAGCCCTGCAGCCGCTTCTGGCGCATCCACAGGTAGCGGAGATCCACCGCCGCGTGGTACCCGGTGGTGCCTGCGCAGATCACCACCATGCCCCCGTTGTCGCACACGAATATGGATGTGGGGATCGTGTCCTCTCCCGGATGCTCGAAGACGATGCGCGGGTTGCGACGCTCGCCGACCACGTCCCACAGCGCCTTGCCAAAGGCACGGGCCCCGGCCGTCCAGGCCGCGAACGCTGCGTCGTCACGCCAGTCGGGGATGACGCCCCAGTGGGAGAAGTCGCGCCTGTCGATGTAGCCCCTGGCGCCGAGGTCGATGCAGTACTGCCCCCGCTCCGGGCCGGACGTCACGGCGATCGGTATCGCGCCTTTGGCGCTCGCGATCTGGATCGCCTGTGAGCCGAGGCCACCCGACCCGCCCCAGATGAGCACGACATCGTTCTCGGCGACCGTATGAGGCTGCCACGAGCAGAGCATTCGATACGCGGTGGCGCCGACCAGCGTGCAAGCGGCAGAGGCAGCCCAGCTGAGTGCCGGCGATTTGGGGAGCAGTTGGTGCGCCTGGACGAGCGTGTACTGCGCGAAGCTCCCCCAGTTGGTCTCGTACCCCCAGATTCGCGCACTCGGCGCGATGATCGGGTCGCCCCCCGCGGTGATCCACGGGTCGGCAGCGTCCCAGACGCCGCAATGCGCGACGACATGGTCGCCGACGCGAACGCTGTCGACTCCATCGCCGACCGCCCACACGATCCCCGACGCGTCGCTGCCGCCGATGTGGAACTCCTCGGTCTCACCCGCCTTGCGGCGTGCGGCGACGACGTCAACGGGTCGCCCGAGCGCGGCCCACACGTTGTTGTAGTTGACCCCCGCGGCCATCACGTAGACGAGCACCTCTCCCGGCCCCGGCTGCGGTGTCGGCACGGTTTCGACCGCGAAGGCGGTCTGCGGATCCCCGTATCGCTCCGGCCGGATCAGCTGCGCGTGCATCCGCGCCGGGACGTCGCCGACGCGCGGCATCGAGCCGACGTCGGTCAGATCCTGCGTGGCCATAGAGCCGGGGACGATACACGGGCAGCTCCTCCGAGTGAGTCCGTGGCGTTTTCCCCTTCCACACGGTCGGCTACACTCACCGACGCTCTTCGGACACCAGACAGGGGAGGATCCGGCCGGTGACGTGCGATCACTGCGGCAAGCAGGTGCCGGATGCGGTGTTCTGCACCAACTGCGGCGCGCATCAGGGTCTTGCCGCCGACGCAATCGCGGCTCAGGAACGTCTTCAGCATTTCGCCGCGCATCCCGGCGAGCACGTGTCGCAACCGTCGCTCTTCACCACGCTGTTCCCGCACCTCGGACACCAGAAGGTCCACGAGTTCCGCTGGGGATTCCTGCTCGGCCTGGCGATTGTCGTCGTGCTGGTGGCGACCGGGCTGATCGTCGCCGCCCTGCTGGTGTCGATCTTCCTCGTCGACTCTCTACATCGCGTATCTGTACGAGGCGCAGGTGTATCGCGACGAGCCGGCGCTGGTGCTCGCCGTGACACTCGTGGGCGGCATCGTGATCGGGCTCGCGGTGACGATCGTCGCCGACCGCGTCATCGGCGTGAGCGTCCGGCCGAGCGGGGGACCGATCGTCGGGTACGCGGTCGTGCTGCCGGTCATCCAGCTCATCGTCATGCCGCTTCCGGCGCTGCTGCTCCGCTCCCGGCCGAAGTTCGGCGAGACCATCGACGGCCTCGTCTTCGGCGTCACCGCGGGCCTGGGCTTCGGAATCGCCGAGAGCCTCGTCAACTACTCGAACGTCATCGCCGGCCTGGGCGTGCGAACGGCGTCGGCATCCTGGATCTATCCGACGGCGTCGATCGCCGTGCTCGTTCCGCTGCTCCACGGAAGCACCGCCGGGGCGATCGCCGCAACCCTGTGGCGTCCGTCGCGCACGGGCAGCGGGCGCTGGGTGTCGATGTTCGGTATCCCGATCGCACTGCTCGCCGCGATCGGGTTCTACGCGGGGAGCCGGATCCTCGCCGGAGGCGGTGTCGCGCCGCTGATCGTGCTGCTCTACCAGGCGGCGGTGGTGGTCATCGTGCTCATCTACATCCGCCACCTCGTGCATCACTCGCTGATGGAGGAGGGCCGCGACCTCGGCTACCGGGCGATCGTGTGTCCCCATTGCCACCATCACGTGATGGCGGCCGGGTTCTGTCCCAGCTGCGGTGCCGCGCTGAACGCATCGCCTCGCCGGGAGACGGGCCTCGTCCCGGCGCCGGCCGCGACGGATCCGGCCCCGGGGACCGCGTAGATGGCGGTCACCTGCACCCATTGCGGCACCGTCAACCCCGACGACAACACGATCTGCCAGTCGTGCGGCATGCCGCTGGCGGCTGCACCCGCGGATGCCGCTTCGACCGCCGGGTCACGGGCCTCGCAGCCGGCCGACATGCCCGGCGTCGCGCTTCCCATCCTTGACGAACCGATCGCTGTTCCTGCCGGTGGCACCTCGCCGGTGAGCCCCGCTTCGGCGCCCTCGACCTTCCTGCCCCCCGGCTACGTCACGGGGACGAGCCCGTACCTGCCCGCGCCGGCGCCGGGCGCGGCGCCGCTGCACCGGACCGGGAGCTTGAGCGTGTTCGCGATCGTCGGCGTGATCAGCATCGTCTTCGGGGGCGCCGGAGCCGTGTTCGCGGCGCTGCGGACCGGGGCGACGACGCCGCCACCCGCGACATCGGCTCCCGCGAACGTGCCCCCAGTCGCCAGTGGCTCGTCGACACCGCAGACATCCATCTCGGCGAGCTCCGGATCGATGGCCACCACGCCGTTCGCGACGGTGTTCGTCCCCTCCGGCTTCACGGTCACCGACCAGGGCGCCGACTACATCCAGCTCACGCCGGAGGGCAACGGGAACGAGGCGGTGGTGTTCCAGGGTGAGCCGCTGTCCGAGCCGACCACGAACGCGCAGCTGGACCAGGATCTCCTCGCGACCGATCAGCAGAACGGCGATCCGAGCGCCCGCTTCTGCTCGACGAAGGCACCGACCAAAACGCAGCTCATCGGCTCGGGTGGCCCGATCACCGCCGATGTGATCTCGGTGTGCGAGAACTACACGCCCACCGGCGGCGTGGCGTTCGCCGCAGTGGACGGTTTCATCGACGCGGTCGCACGGACGTCGAGCGGACCGCTCGAGGCGATCTGGGTGAACATCTTCGCCCCGCAGGGCGACTACCAGTCGTTCTCCAACAGCCTGCCCGCGGAACTGTTCACGCAGGCGACCTTCACCGACGCGGGGCCGACCAGCTAGTCGTCGGTGCGGTAGCGCCAGACCGAGGGGAAGGCGACCGCGGCCGCCCCGAGCCCCACGATGCAGAGCGCGCCGCCGGTGACGATGGCGACCTCGGCGCCGAACGCATTGGCCACGATGCCGGTCTCGACGTCGCCGAGGTTCGGGCCGCCGGTGACCACCATGAAGTAGAGCGCGGTGAGCCGGCCGCGGAGCTCATCGGGCGCGATGCGCTGCATGATCGTCGTGCGGCACACCGCGCTGAAACTGTCCGCGCCGCCGGCGACCGCGAGCAGGAGCAGCGCCACCCACAGGGACCTCGCGAAGCCGAAGGCGATGATGGCCAGGCCCCAGGCGAAGATCGCGACCACGATGATGCGGCCGAGCCGTCGCGACCGAGCCACCGCTCCGCTGGTGAGCGCGGCGATGACCGCGCCCAATCCCGGAGCCGCGTAGAGCAGTCCGAGGCCCTGCGCCCCAGCGTTGAACGTGGTCGCGGCTAGCACCGGGAACACCGCACGGGGCAATCCGAAGATCATCGCCGCAAGATCCATCGCGAAGCCTCCGAGGATGACCGGCTGGCGGCGCGCGAAGCTCAGCCCTCGCAGGATCGCGGCCACGGGACGCTCGCGCTCGAGGGAGGAGCGCCCCTGCGCGGGCAGGAGCACCACCGCCGTCAGCGCCGCGCTGAAGGTCAGCACGTCGACCGAGTACGCCGCCGGAAGTCCGAGGTGCGCGATCACCAGGCCCCCGATGGCCGGACCGGCCACCAGCGTCGTCTGGAACAGCACGATGTTGAGCGAGAGCGCGCCCGGCAGCCGGTCGATACCCACCAGGTTCGGGATGATGGCCGTGCGAGTTGGGGCGTCGACCGCGCCGACCAGCGCCGCCAGCGCCACCACCGCGTAGATCTCGAGGAGCGCCGGATGGCCGATGAACGCGCCGAGCGCGAGCAACCCCGAGCACGTGGCCAGGCAGAGCTGGGTGACGATGAGCACGCGCCGGCGGTCGAACCGGTCGGCGATCGCACCCCCACCCAGCGAACCGCACACCAGCGGCACGGCCTGCACGATGCCGAGCAGTCCCACGTCGAGAGCCGAGCGCGTCAGCGAGTACACCTGGAAGGGCACGGCGACCAGCGTGATCTGGCGCCCGATCAGCGAGATAAGCTGCCCCACGAAGAGACGGCGAAACGGCCGCGACTCGCGAAGGGATCGCGCATCCACGGCGAGCGTGCGGAATGCCCGGCTGGCCATCGGCCGCCGTTCCGGCTCGCCCGCAACACGTCCGGCAGCCGATCCAGCCTCGTCCCGTCCCGGGCCGGGGGTCAGTTGGTCCGGCATACCGTCCCCGCCGGAGGCAGCACGAGGCGAGTGAGGTACGCCGCCTCGTCGGCATCGGCGCACCGGCTCTTGCCGAAGGAGACGTGCCCGTCGCCCTCGCGGGTCAGCAGCACCGAACCCGGGAAGAAGGGCAGCGCACCGACCGCCCACTGGTACGGGGTCGCTGGATCGCCGGTCGCCCCGACCAGCAGCAGCGGGACCGTGTCGACCGTGTGGAACTCCCGTGCGGCCGGATGGAACGGCCAGTCGGCGCAGACGAGCAGACCCCAAACCACATCGGCGCCGAAGACGGGGTCGATGACGTTCATGCGCTGCGCCTCGGTTGCGTAGGTCGAGACGGCCGTCGGCACGGCGCCGTCGGCGCAGGCGATGGAGACGTTCGCCTCGGCGACCGGGGAGTAGGTCCCGTTGCTGCCGCGCCCGAGGTAGTCGTCCGCCGAGCCGAGGAGCAGACCGGCGTTGCCGCGCGCGGCCCGGGTGAGCGCATTCGCCAGGGCGAGCTCGAGGTCACGATCCTCCGCCGGCTCGTAGAGGTACGTGAGGATGCCGGTGAGCGCCTCTCCGCGGGTCAGCGAGCGTCCGTTCGCCTGCAGCGGCTGCCGGGCAGCCCGTGCCAGCACCTGGGCGATGACCGAGGCCGGCGTTCCGGTGAAACCGCAGCCGTGCGCGCACCCGGCTTCGAAGTCGGTCAGGTCGCGCTCGAAGGAGGTGGCCTGCGCCTCGCTCTCGGTGATGAGCGAGAGGCTGGGGTCCTCCACGCCGTCGAGCACCATGGCGCGCACGTTCTTCGGATAGAGCGACGCATACACCTCACCGAGGTAGGTGCCGTAGCTCAAACCGAGGTAGGTCAACTTCGGCTCGCCGAGCGCCCGGCGCAGCTCCTCCAGGTCGCGCGCGGCGTACTGGGTTCCGAGGAAGAGCAACCGGCGACCGTTCCGGGCCAGACAGCCTGCCGCGAAGCGCTGCGACAGTGCTTCGATGGTCATCTGATTCGCGGATGACATGTCGATGGGGTCGAGCGCGAAATAGGCGTCGAGATCGGACGGCGCCAGGCACCGCGCGGGCTCACTGCGACCTGTGCCGCGCGGATCGAACGAGACGATGTCGTATGAGGCGCGAAGGGTGGCGAACCTGCCCGCGGCCTCCTCCAGGTAGGCGATGCCGGACTCCCCGGGCCCGCCGGGGTTCACGACGATCGAGCCACCGGGGTGTGCGGTGAATGCGGGCAGTCGTGCGACCGCGATCGCGATCGTCGTGCCGCCGGGCTCCGCGTAGTCGAGGGGGACGGTCATGGTCGCGCACTGCAGTCCCGGGCTGCCGGCGCACGCGCGGAACTCGAGCGGGGGCATCGCCGGCAGCGCCAGCGGAGGTGGAGCGGGCGCCGCGAGCGTTGCCGGGGGCGGCCCCGTCGTCGGCCGGACGGTGGTCGAAGCCGGCGGGCTCGCGCTGCAGGCGCTGACCGCGCAGAGCGCAGCCCCGATGCCAAGCCGCGTCCACACTCTGGATCGCACCGGGCCAACGCTATCCTGTCGGCCGATGTTCAGGATCGCCACTCGGATAGCAGGACGCGTCGGGGCGTGACCGTCCGCGACACCTGGAACCCCGCCCAGTACGAGCGTTTCCGGACCGAACGCGAGCAGCCCTTCCACGATCTCGTCGCGCTCATCACCCGGCGCCCTGCCGGTCGCGTCGTCGATCTCGGCTGCGGTACCGGCGTCCTCACGGCGATGCTCCACCACCAGCTCGGCGCAGCGGCGACCCTGGGCGTCGATTCGTCGTCGTCGATGCTCGACCGAGCCCGCCCACTCGAAGCACCGGGTCTGTCCTTCGTACCCGGCGATATCGCCACGTGGGGACCGGACTCGCCCTTCGACCTGGTGTTCTCCAACGCCGCGTTGCAGTGGGTCGCCGACCATCGCTCCCTGTTCGCGCGCCTCACGGCGATGCTCGCCCCGGGCGGCGAGCTCGCGGTCCAGGTGCCCGCCAACTTCGATCACGTCTCCCACACGCTCGCCGCGGAGATCGCCCGCGAGGAGCCGTTCGCCGCCGCGATGCACGGCTACGCTCGGACGTTCTCCGTCCTGCCCCCCGAGGAGTACGCGTCACTGCTCCACGGACTCGGGTTCGTCGCGCAGTCGGTCCGCCTCCAGGTGTACGGGCACGTGCTCGAGTCACCGGACGCGGTTGTCGAGTGGGTGCGCGGCACGCTGCTCACCGACTACGAGTCGCGTCTGCCGGGACCGTTGTACCAGGCGTTCGTGGCCCGATATCGCGAGCGCCTGCATGCCGCACTCGGCGATCAGCGACCGTACTTCTACCCGTTCAAGCGGATCCTGCTGTGGGGTCGCCTCCCGGTCTGACACGACGCATCGCCAAGGAGCAGCGCATGGAGATCAAGCGTCTCGACCTCGGACACCTCTACGTCACGGCGCGCGCCTGGCCGGTGCACGGCTACGTCATCCTCCATGACCGGCTCGGCGTGGTGCTCGTCGATACCGGGTGCGGAGGACCTGACGACGTCCTCCGCCACTACAGGGTGGTCAACCGGAGGGTCGCCGACGCCCTTGGGGACCATGGGCTCGCGCCGGTGGACGTGACCATGGTGATCAACACCCACCTGCACTTCGATCACTGCGGGCAGAATCCGGCGTTCGCGCACGCCCCCCTCCTGGTCCAGCGCACCGAGCACGAACGAATCCTTCGCGAGCGCGACGAGGTGACCGACTGGATCGAGGCTTCGGGGATGCGGTTCGAGCTCGTCGAGGGGAGCGTCGAGCTGGCACCCGACCTCCGACTCGAGACGACGCCCGGGCACACCGCCGGCCATCAGTCGGTGATCGCGACCACGGAGCTGGGGAGAGAGCTGTTCATCGGCGACGCCGCCTACACGCGAGCGATCTGGAACCACGCCGACAGTGCCAACCTCCCCGAGGGGCAGGCCGCCGACGTCGATGCCTGGCAGGCTTCGCTCGCCAGTCTGAAGGCGCTCGCGCCGGCGCGAGTGCACTTCTGCCACGACGGATGACGACCGGCAGCCCCGCTTAGCCGTCCGGGTCGGTGCCGTCCCACTCCTCGAGGGGTCTCGACCACCAGCCCCAGTCCGGATCGAGACGCGGTCGCCCCGGCAGTGCGATCCGCCCGTTGCACCAGAGCAGAGCGTCCTCCGGCGCGGCGTCGACCGGCAACCACATGGGGAAGAGGCGTGCCACCACACGTCCGCAGAGCTCGCCGGGCATCGCGAAGGCGACGTCGAGGCCGCGACCGATGTCCCACGTGTGGATGAGCAACTCGTCGCATGACATCGCGCTGAACCCCGACCGATCGGTCATACCCGAGTTGTGCCAGGCACGCGCCTCCGGCGGCGCATCTCGAAGCACGGCGGCGAGGATCGACGCGTTCGCCTCGACGTTGTCGAGGAGGCCGTCGACGTCGAGGCCCGGGTCGACATCCCGCGAGAGCGCAAGTCGACGCGTCGCCCGGCTGGCCAGGTGGGCCGCGTACCAGAGCTGGGCGTTGATCATGTGCCGGAGCGTCTCCCCGCAATTCCACTCCAGGTCGGGAACGGGCGCCCTCCAGTCGCGCCCGCGGAGCGGACGCAGGAAGCCCAGGACCAGGTCGCGCGTGGCCACCACGTCGTCGGCGGTGACGTGGTCGGTTGCCACCGGGTCAGGAGATGGCGTTGACGATCTCCTCGCGCAGGCCCGGGAACGTCGCGAGGTACGCGCGACGCTCTGCCTTGAGCTGCTCGACCAGCGCGCGATACTCGTCGCCGCGGCCCTGGCGCTCGTAGAGCTTTGTGGGTTGCAGGATCTCCTCGTCGTCGATGCCGGGGAGCGCCGATGCCACCTCGTAGCCGAAGTCCGGGTCGCGCTCCCACTCGATGGTGCCCTCAGAGATCGCCTTGACGATGGCGCTCGAGTAGGGGATCGAGACCTTCTTGCCGCGCTCGTCCTCGTCCGTGCCGCCGACGCGACCCGTGTTGAGCAGGTAGACCTGGAAATCGCTGCTGTCCATGAGATCGAGGAAGCGGTTGCCCTGCTGCTCATGACGGAGCGGGAAGAAGGGGTTGGTGCCGGGAACACGCAGGAACTTGCCCGCCTCCTCCTTGCCGCCCGCCGACGTGCCGCGCGTCTCACCGAGCATGAAGTAGAGCGCGGCGTGCTCTCGATTGAGGCGCGCCACCCCGGGGATGAGATTGTCGTTGCGATTGAGGATCAGGAAGTGGTCGACCGACTTCACCTCGCGCGCATCCTTGTGCCAGCCGAGCGCGTCCATGCGGAAGACCGCGCGGCCGTTCGGCGTATACCCGGTGTCGAAGAAGTCGACGCCGCCCTGCTCGTTCTGCGAGACGTTCTCGAGGTACGCCTCGGGCTTGCAGACCGCGCCGTAGATGCTCGGTTCGAATCGCGGGTCCAGCGCGAACGTCTTCGCGAAGCACCCGTTCTCGGTGGCGACGATCCGGCCGCCCGGGTACAGCGCCACGAAGTCGTCCTGCACCGGCTTGCTGTCGTTCTGGCGAGTGAACGTCGTGGTCGTCTTGCCGGTCCCCGACAGGCCGATGATCAACAGAACCTGGTCGCCCCGAGGGGTCGGGACCACCTTGCACCCGGCGTGCAGCGACAGTCCGCCCTGGTCGTAGGTGAGCTTGTTCCACATGCGCAGGCCGCCCTTCTTCGACTCGCCGAAGTAGTCGCTGTTCAGGACGCGCGTGACGCCCGCCTCGAGATCGACGGCGATGACGCGGTCGCTCGGATACCCGGGGGCGTCGAGGTTGGGCGTGTAGATGACCGTCAGGACGGGTTCGAAATCCGGACCCGGGTCCTCGGCCTCGAAATACAGCCAGTGCTGCATGCCAGCGATGTTGGCGTTGGCCGCCTCGATGTACAGGCGGGCCGCAACGCGATGCTCGGCATCGTTGCCGATGTAGCCGTCCACCACCACCATGTCCTGGTCACGGACGTACGCGTCCTGGCGCGCCGCGATCTTCGCTCCGTCGGAGCGGCTCATGGTCTGATCCGAGTGCTCCTCGGGCCGGTCGGTGACCACGTACGTGCTCGCCTTGCTTCTCGAGACGACCTTGGTCTGGACGTTGAAGTTGTCAAACGCCGTGTGCCGGGCGTTCGGCATCCGCGATGTCAACTCGCGCAGTTCCGCGGGGGAGGGGTTCCAGCGGATGCTGCGAGCTGCGGGAAGGGCGCTCGAGTGGGTCCTGGTGACGTCGGTCATGACTCCTCCAATGTCCCTGGTCACGATCCCACGATCCGACCTCGATCGTCATTCCAGGTTGGGTTTCCGGACCTCTCGAGCATAGCAAAGGGTCTGTCGAGGCGGACCGAGGCAACGGTTTCCGCCGCCTATGGATGTAGTCTGTGACCGATGACGCAGATCGCTCCCGTTCCGATAGCTGAGGCCACGTCACTCCGCGAGAGGTCGTGGGTGTTCTTCAACGGCGAGATCGTCCATTACGCGGATGCGAAGGTCGGCCTCCTGACTCACGGGCTCAACTACGGAACGGGTGTCTTCGAAGGCATCCGTGCGTACTGGAACCCGGAACGGGAGCAGCTTTTCGGGGTGAGCCTGCCGGAGCACTTCGAACGGATGCACCAGAACACGCGCACGCTGCAGATGACCATCCCGTGGAGTGTCGACGAGCTGGTCGCGATCACCGTCGATCTCCTGCGCCGCAACGAGTATCGCGAGGACACGTACGTTCGGCCGCTCTCGTTCAAGTCGGCCGAGATCATCGGCGTCAAGCTGCACGACGTCCCGGACAGCTTCGCGATCGTGACCGCGCCGATGGGTCTGTACGTCGGCAACACCGGTATCCGCTGCATGGTGTCGTCGTGGCGCCGCATCGACGATGCGATGGCTCCGGTCCGGACCAAGTGCACCGGGTTGTACGTGAACTCCGCACTGGCGAAGAGTGAGGCCCTGCAGAACGGATACGACGAGGCGATCATGCTCTCTGCCGACGGTCACGTCTGCGAGGGAAGCGCCGAGAACATCTTCATCGTACGCAAGGGCGAGCTCATCACGCCGCCGCCGTCGGACAACATCCTCGAGGGCATCACGCGCGCATCGGTGATGCACCTCGTGCGCGAGGAGCTCGGGCTCGACGTGCGCGAGCGCTCGATAGACCGCTCCGAGCTCTACGTCGCCGACGAGGTGTTCCTCGTGGGCACCGGGGCGCAGATCGCGCCGGTAATAGAGATCGACCGCCGGCGCATCGGCGACGGCGAGCCCGGGCCATTTGCCAATCGCATCAACGACACGTACCACAAGGTCGTCACCGGCCGCGATCCCAAGTACGCGGCCTGGCTGACCCCCGTCTACTGACGAAGGCCCGGCTGTCGCCGTCCGGGATGCCGCTCAGGATCCGGTGATCGAGGCGGCGCAGCCGGCGCAGGTGCCGTAGAAGTCCAGGGCGTCGTGGTCGAGCGCGAACCCGTAGCCGCCACGAACCGCGTCGATGAGCTGGTTGACGGCGGTGTCGTCGATCTCCGTGGTCGACCCGCAGAGGCGGCACACGAGATGGTGGTGATGGTTGTCCGCGCACGAGGTGTAGACGTGGACGTGCCCCTCGGCTTCGAATCGCTGCGCGAGACCGTTCTCGACGAGGAAGTCGAGCGTGCGGAACACGGTGGCGCGGCCGAGCAGCGGGTGCTCGACCCGAAGCGATTCATACAGCTCCTGGGCACTGACCGTATGCCGGGCGCGAGCGAGCGCACCGGCGACGATCATTCGCTGGAGGGTCAGACGGTGTCCCTGGGCCGCCAGGCGGTCCTTGACGGTTGGCGGGGCTGCTGCCGGCATTCGCTCAGGCCGCCCGCTCGAGCCAGCGTTCGGGATGACGGAGCTCGTCGAGCGTCGGCATCATCGCCGCGGACTCCCAGACCCGGTTCAGGGCGCTGAGTCCGGCCCGATCGACAACGCCGACGGCGAACTGCTCGCCGATCTCGTACTGGCGCATCTTCATCTCCAGGCCGGTGATCGCGAGGACGAGCCGTTCGATCGGGCCGCGGTCGCGCCGGCGCTGCTGCATCGCCGCCTCGAGACGCTCCGAACCGCGGATCGCGGAGCGTCCCGCGCGGTGCATGACGAAGTTGCTGTAGCCCTCGAGCACACTCATCACCGCCTGGACGTGGCGGATCGTGTGCACCTGACCGCGCACCGTATCCGGCAGCTTTCGGACCATCTCGCGGGAGGGGAGGAGCGTCTGGCCGTCGGCGGAGAGCGCGTCGAGCATCAACCCCCGCATGACGCTCTCGAGATGCTCGGCCAGCCACGGATGGACCTCGAACTGCCAGGCGTGGGTCAGCTCGTGGAGGATCAGCCAGGGTCTGAGGTCGGTGTCCGTGAGATTGAGGTCGCGCTCGATCCCGGCGATGTTCGGCTCGACGAGGTACAGCGCGCTCGCCGGACGTGCCGCTCCGGGCACATCCTCGAGGGCGAGGACCGGGTCGTACTGGCCGAGCACGCGTCGCGACATCAGCCCGAAGAGCTCTCCGACGTACCGATCGAGGACGCGGCGGCTCATGCCGGTCGCCCGCGACTCGGGGACGGTGGCTCGGATCCGCTCCACCGGTGCCAGCAGGCGCTGCGCCATGCCGAGGTTGGCGTCGATGAAGCCGCCCCGATCGAGGGCGATGAATCGCGGGTACGCGATCAGCGGCACCTGGCAGACCTCGGTCATCAGCGGCGCGACGCGCGCGGCCATCTCCGTGTAGGCCGCCTCGAGCGCCTCGACGTTGAGGCGCCGAGCGGAGCCTGCATCGCCGGTGCGCGAGACGGCGATCCTGCGGACGTCGTCCCAGTCGACCAGGCGCCGCGGCGTCTCGACCTGGGGCCGGAGGAGCACCCGGGCGGACAGGACGGCTCCCGCGCCGACCGCTCCAAGGGCCAGGGTTCGCCTGACCACGCTTCCTCGACTTGCGGGGCTCATGGTTCGATCATACGGGTGGACCGCCGCCCGCTCGGCAATCTACATCGAGGAGCCCGACCGCCCGTCGATGTACACCGGGTGGTCGGGAGGCTTGCCCCCCAGCCAGTAGGCGTCGAGGCGCTCCTGGGTCCAGCCGCGTTCGCGGAGGAACGGCTCATCGAGGATCTGCTGCCCGGTGAGCGAGGGCGGCTCGGTGCCGACGATCTCCATCATCGCGTCGCAGAGGATGTCCGGCGACCGCCACTGGCTCCGATCGCCGAGGCCCCAGTTGATGCTTGCCAGGCTCTCGATGATCGTCACCGGCCACAGCGAATTGCTCGCGATACCGTCCGACGCGTGTTCGGCGGCGATGCCGATGGCGAGCCGGGTCATCCCCATCTTGGTGGTCATGTAGGCGACGTGGCCGGGGCTCGGCGTGGTGCTGATCGGCGGCGAGCAGTTGATGACGTGGCCCCAGCGGTTGCGCACCATGTGGGGCAGCGCGTAGTACGCGCAGAGATAGGCGGCGCGGACGTTGATCTCCCACATGAGGTCGTAGCGCTTGGGTGGCGTGTCCAGGATGGGCTGCCACCAGAGGGCACCCGCGTTGTTGATGAGGATGTCGAGCCGGCCGAAGCGTTCGACGGTCGCGTCGACCATCGCCTTGACCTCCTCCTCGTGCCGGACGTCGACGCGCACGGCCAGCGCGGATCCTCCCCCCGCCTCGACCTCGGCCGCGACCGTGTGGATGCTCCCGGGAAGCTTGTCCGTGCCGCTCTCGGACTTGCCGGTGATCACCACCGACGCACCCTCGAGAGCGAGGCGAAGCGCCATCGCGCGTCCGATGCCGCGGCTGGATCCGGTGACCACCGCGACGCGGCCGTCGAGTGGACGTGGGGCGCTCATCGGCGCGCATCATATGCGCCGCGGCAGCCGCCGCAACGCGGCATCGAGTGTTTCGGAGGGAAAGCCGGCGTGAAGGGCGTGCTGACCTGGCTGGGCCTGGTGCTCGGTGTCGGAGGGATCATCGCGTTCGTGTACGGGCTCACCGTGCTGATCAGCAACGGCAGTTGCGGGTGCGACCAGAACGGCTTCTGCTCCGGGCCTCCGTGCCCGCCTGCCGACGACCTTGGATTCGTCGGTCTCTTCGCGGGGATCTGGGTGTCGATCGGGGGATTCATCCTCATGGGCTTCGCTCGCGGGCACGCACGTGTGCAGCAGTGGCGTTCGCAGTTCGCAAATGGCAGCACCTCGTTCGCGAACATGAGCCACGCCTACGCCGGCACGGGTGCCTCGGGGTTGACCCTCGGATCGATGTCGAGCGGGTCGATCGCTCCCGGACAGGCCGCGATGGGCGTCCCCGTAGCCGGACCCGACCTGGTCGCCCAGCTCCTCAAGGTCCGGCAGGAGAACGGCGCCAATCCCGCAGCGGCCAGGGAAGCGACCCTCGACCTGTTACGCAGCCACGGCTATGCCATCCCGGCCAACGCGCCACCGGGCTCGGTGGCCGTGCAGATCGGCGGCTCGACCACCGTTGCAGGTCCGGGTTTCGCTCTCCCGGGTGCGGGCGCGCCGGCTCCGATGTCCGCCGAGGCCATCCTTGCCCGCGACGCGCAGACGGGGCTCCCCGGTGGCCAGCCTGGCGATGCGGCCGGCCGCCTCGAGGAGCTCGAAGCGCTCAAGCAGCAGGGCGTGCTCAACGACGACGAGTACGCCGCCCAGCGCAAGCGCATCCTCGACTCGATCTGATCGTCACGGGGCCGCTACCCGACGTACGGGCCGATTGCCTCGACGATGCCGGCAAGCTCGTCGGTCAGGGTGCCCGGGAGCCTGCGCCGGAGGATCGCCGTGACGCTGGTGTAGTACCAGAGCTGCTCGTGCGGGTCCTGCACGGTGAACCGCTGCCAGACGAGGTCGCCGTCGGTGCGGAGGTCGGCGAGGATCGACCCTGCGTTGTGCACCTTGTCGCAGGCCGACACGAGGAGCGCGTCGGCATCGGCCTCGTGCTCGAGGTGGTCGAGATACCGTTCCTTGCGTTCCCTCCACGGCGGTTTGGGCCGGCCGGGCACGGCGACGGCGTCGCTGCATGCCATGACGGTCCGAGCGACGCGCGCGCCGAACTCGGTCTCGATGCGCCGCTCGGTCGCGGCGCCGTCCGTCGAGTCCTCGACGGCGTCGTGGAGGAGCGCCGCGATCGCGACATCCTCGTCCGCGCCGTGTTCGAGCGCAAGGGCGCACACCGCCATGACGTGCGACATGTACGGGATCCCGGTCTTCTTCCGAAGCTGGCGACCGTGCACCTCCCACGCCACCGCGAACGCGGCGGCGAAGCGATCGGTCAGCGGCGGGGCGGCCGTCGATTCGGTCACGCGGCCATTGTGGGTCGCCCGGGGGGCGTGAGGAAGAGGCGCGCGTGCCCGAGCCAGAATGTCGCGTGCGCTTCTACCTCGGCCATCGTCTCCCGGGAGGATTCTGGGCGGGCGTTTCGACCTATACGCGGCGACCGCACCGGGCCGTCCGGCAGGCCGCGCACGCGACGGGCGGTACCGGGTGCGTCGGCTTCATCGTCCTCGTGGTCGTCCTCGCGCTCGGGATCGCCTACTGGTACATCAGCATCCCCGTGCTCGTTCTCACGGCTATCGCCGTCGGCGTGACCGTGCACCGCCACCACGTGCACCGCACCGGGAGCGCCGGCGGCGCTCCGGCTGTCTCCTCGCCTCCGCCGACCGCCCTCCAGGCACCGGCGGCGCGAGTCCAGCGGCTCGCGAAGAGCCCGCCCCTGACGATGCCGGCCGACACGTTCAAGGTCGGGTCGCTCGTCCACCTCGAGAAGGACGGGACGCGCGCGACGTATTTCGTCGACCATGGACGGACTCCCGACGAGATCGTGCTCAAACGCGTGACCTCGACGCCGACCGGTCCCGGTGCCTGACGCCGCCCTGCTCGGCCTGGTGGCCGACCGCCTCGATGCCCATCCCCCGTCCAGCGCAGCCGGTGACCTGATCCTCGCGGCGTTCAGCGGCGCGAATGCCGTCGACGGCGCGCTGCGCGGCGAGGTGGAGCCTTCGACGGCGAGCAGTCGGCCTGGTGGGCCCTCGGGGCCGCCGCCGGCCGTCTCTCTCATGGCGATCGAGGTCGAGGGTTTTCGGGGCATCGGGCCACCCACGACCCTGAGCATCGATCCCGGACCGGGGCTCACCCTGATCGTGGGCCGCAACGGGTCGGGCAAGTCGTCGTTCTCGGAAGCGCTGGAGATGGCGTTGCTGGGCACCAACCAGCGCTGGGAGCAGCGGGTGAAGGTCTGGCGGGACGGATGGCAGAACCTCCACCACCGGCACACGCGGGTGGCCGCGCGCTTCACGGTTGACGGTCGCCGCCAGCCACTCGAGGTGGCGCGCGTGTGGAGGGACGGCGACGGCGTCGACGCCTCGACGCTGTACATCGACGGACGACCGGCAACTCCGGAAGCACTGGGTTGGGCGCAGCATCTCGCGGGGTATCCGCCGCTGCTCTCGCACAACGAGCTCGAGCACGCGCTCGACCGCGAGCAGTCGAAGCTGTACGACGCGCTCGCGAGCATCCTCGGGCTGGGCGATCTCGCGGCTGCCCAGGAGGTGCTGCGCGACGCGCGGCTCGGACGTGAGCGTGCGGCGAAAGCCGCGCGGGATGCGCTCCCGGAGCTGCGAGCGCTGCTCGAACGAACCGAGGATGAGCGCGCCGCGGTGGTGCTCTCGGCGCTCGCCGCCAAGGCATGGGACCTCGACGTCGTGGCGGCCAGCGTGGACGGCACTGCCGCAAGCGACGAGCGGAGCGTGCTGCGCAAACTGCACGACCTGGCGGGCCTGCCGGTGCTCGACCGCGAGCGGCTGAGCACGTGCATCAGCGATCTCCGCGATGCGCATGCCGCGGCGGAGAAGCTGCGCGGCACCGACGCCGGCCGCGCGCACGAGGTTGCATCGCTGCTCCAGAAGGCGCTCGATGTGCACGCGCACGCCGAGAGCGAGACATGCCCTGTCTGCGGGACCGAGGGCGTGCTCACCTATGAGTGGCGGGTGACGGCGCGCGAGCACGTGAAAGCGTTGCTGGCGGAGGCCGACGCCGTGCGCGCTGCCCAGTCCGCACTCGCCGACACCGTTCGCCGCGCGCGCCAGCTGATCATCGCCACGCCGCCGGCGATACGCGACGGCGCCGGTGCCGGTGTCGATGTTGCGCCGGCACTCGACCTCTGGGACGCGTGGGCACGCGTTTCTGCCGAGGATGACGCAATCGCGCTGGCCGCCCACCTCGAGAACCATGGACCTGCGCTCATCGCGGGCGTGGCCGAGCTCCGACGCGCAGCGACCGCTGAACGCGAACGCCTCGAGCGCGCGTGGCGCCCCGCTGCGGATGCGATTCTCGCGTGGCTCCCGTCGGGCCTCCGGGCGCGCGAATCCGAGGGCGAGATTGCGCGGCTCAAGGAGGCGGAGCGCTGGCTCAGGGACGCGCATGATGAGATCCGCGACGACCGGTTCCGTCCGATTGCCGGTGCCGTCCAGGAGAACTGGACGGAGCTGCGCCAGGACAGCAACGTCTCGCTCGGCGACCTGCGATTGCGCGGTGCGGCGGCGCAGCGCCGGCTCTCGCTCGACGTCAAGGTCGACGGCGAGGATGGATCCGCCCTCGGCGTCATGAGCCAGGGCGAGCTCAACTGCCTTGCGCTGTCGCTGTTCCTGCCCCGCGCGTCGATGCCCGAGTCGCCGTTTCGGTTCGTCGTCATCGACGACCCGGTGCAGGCGATGGACCCGGCCAAGGTTGCCGGGCTCGCCACCGTGCTCGCACGCGCGGCGCGGGAACGCCAGGTCATCGTCCTCACGCACGACACCCGCCTTGCCGAGGCGATGGGGGCGCTCGATATCGCCGCGACCGTCATCGAGGTGGTGCGGCGCGAGCAGTCGGTCGTGGAGCTGCGCCGCATCCAGGACCCCGTGCAGCGTTACATCGACGATGCGTTCGCAGTCGCCATGAGCAAGGACGTTCCGGTCGAGGCACTGCGCGTCATCCCGGGCTTCTGCCGGCTCGCGCTCGAGGCGGCGTCGTCGCTTGCGGTCCAGCGTCACCTGCTGCACCAGGGCACGCCGTACACCGAGGTGCAGGCCGCGCTCGCCAAACCCACGACGTTGAACATGTGGCTGGCACTCGCCCTGCTCCACGATCCTGAGCGTGCCGGCGACGTCACGGCGTTCCTGGCGAAGCAGTATCCCTGGGCCGTCGACGCCGTCAGGGAATGCAACCGTGGCACGCACAGCGGGAAGTGGCACGGCGATGTGAAGGAGTTCATCCGCAGCGTCGAACACTTGACCAGGAAGATGCTCGAGCGATGAATCCGGCGTGACGGCGACGGTGGACGCGCATGCGCTCGTCTCGGCTGCGCGCGACCTCATTCGTGACGACGACAGCGCGACCGCCGGCCTGTGGCCCCGGGCGGCGGCGCTGCTCGCGCGACAGGGCCTCGAGCTCGCGCTGGCGCGGCTGTGGGAGGTGACGGCGCCGGGGCTCGAGCGCACGTCGACGCGCTGTCAGCTGCTCTGCGCGGGCGACATGCTCAACGACCGGGCGCTCGGTGGCCGGACCGCGCTGACCTGGCATTCACTGTCGAATGCGTGTCACCACCGGGTGTACGAGCTGCCCCCGACGGCGAGCGAGCTCAACATGGCGCTGGAAACGGTGTGGGATCTGGCCGAGGCGGTGGAGCGGTTGCGCGGCAGGATGCGGGCGTGACGCGTCACCTGCACCTCCCGAGCCGCGACAGGCATCTGTCGCCGCCCCACGCGACGCTCAACACCGGAGATCCGTGGCGGGGTAGCGAAGTGAGGAAAAGGCGATGCTCAGGAAGGTTGAACCCATCAGCCTCGGTTGCGACGTTCGCATCGAGGGAGACCACATCGCCGTCACGGGTCTCTCTTTGCGTGACGCCGACCTTGCGGGGTATCTAGGCGAGCAGTCTGAGGTCGACCGTTTTCGATGCCGGCGAATCGCGAGCCACGCCACCCTGGCAGGAGGTGGAACTCGTACGGGCATGGCTGCCAGCATCTCGCGCGAATCAGAGGCTCACGATTCAGGGGCCGAACTGAAACCAGGAGCTGACCGACGCGTGCCGATGAGACGCCCGCTGTCGCAGCTGGTTTCGTAGGGCGCTTCGCTGCGCTGAACGCGGCGACGGCGTCGTCGACGTCGCCTCGCCTCCAGATTCGGGCGAAGTCGTGCCGACTGCGGCCAGGGACCCTGCGGATGCGGTCGCTGCTGCCGCACGGACTGGATTGCCAAGGCCGATGAAGGTCCGCTCTAGAGGAACGTCCCCTTTCTTAGGTCGTTCTCGGGCGTGGCCGCCAGAACCGGATCCGCAAGGCCGAGGAATACCCCTATAGGGTCGCGATCGGTCTCGCACGGGGCGACAGGCCCCCTCGGTGTGGATCGGGACCGTCTCCAGCCGCGCTGCCACGAACAGTTGTTCTATAATACTGAGATGTGTGATGGCGCACGCAACACGACGGGGCTGGAGCACCTCCTCGTGGGCATCTCCGGGTTCGTCGACCGTCCTGCCGAGGCGTGCACACCGTATGAGCTCGGCGAACGGCTGATCCGGCTCCGCCACGGCATCGATCTCCTCGAGCTTCGCTTCGCCCGTGAGGCCGCCGCCTTTGCCTCGACGGAGGAGGCCATCGCCCAGGGCTCGAACTCGCCGATCGACTGGGTTCGGCATCAGTGCGGGATGTCTGCCAACGCGGCGGCCCGTTCGATCGCGACCGGGGAGATGGCCGACCGGCTGCCGGCGAGTGTCGCCGCGCTCGACGCGGGACGGATCGGCTTTGGTCACGTCTCGCTGCTGGCCGGGGTCGCACGCTCCGTGCAGAGTGGTGCGGGCGCCGCCGGGTTTGACGAGCAGCCCCTGCTCGAACTCGCGCTGGAGCACTCGGTCAGCCGCTTTGCCTTCGACTGCACCCACGCCCGCCATGCCGCCGATGCTGCGGCGGTGCTCCACGAGCACGCCACCGCGGTCGACGACCGGCGTCTCGATCTGCGCAAATGTGAGGACGGGAGACTCGTGGTGCGTGGGCTGCTCGACCCGGTCGGTGGGGCTGCGCTCCGTGTGGCCCTGGGACCGCTGTGCGCCCGCTCCGGTGCAGGCGACGAGCGGTCCCGAGAGCGGCGTCTCGCTGATGGGCTCGTCGAACTCGCCATGCATGCCCTCGACCATGGCTTCGCCACCGACGGTGGCGGGCCGCGCACAAATCTGCAGCTCACCGCTTCCGTGGAGACCGTGACGGGGATGCCCGGGGCACCTGGTGGGGATCTCGAGTTCGTCGGGGCAGTTCCGGCGGCGACCGTGCAGCGTCCTGCTTGCGATGCGAGCGTCCGCCGGGTGCTGCTCGGACCGGACCCGGCGGTGATCGATGTGGGCCGTGCCCTCCGAGTGCCGTCAGGTGCAGGCCGCGCGGCCCTCCGCGCGCGCGACCACGGGTGTGTCTGGCCGGGCTGCGAGCGCCCATCGTCGTGGACCAACGCCCACCACGTCGTCCATTGGAGCCATGGCGGGGCGACCAACCTCGACAACATGGTGCTGCTCTGCCATCGCCATCACTGGTCGGTGCACGAAGGGGGCTGGCGTCTCGTGAGAGCCGAGGACCGGCGTGTGCTCGCGATCCCTCCTTCGCATGCGTACCAGTCGTGGACGCGGCCGCGCGCGCCGGATGCCGTGCCTGTCGCGTAGGCCGCGACGCCCATTCCCGATCGTTTCGGGATGCGGGTCGGCCGGACGCCGTGCCTGTCGCGTAGGCCCGCGACGTCCATTCCCGATCGCATCGGGATACGGGTAGTTCATGAGCGAGACCTCTGGCGCCCGGAAGATCGGCTCGAGCGACTCAGGTGCTGAATCGCTGCGGCGCGTTATCTGCGCGTGCCCCGCAACGTCAACTCGCCTTTCGGAATTGTTCGTAGCGTTCCTCGAGTCGATCGCGGGCCGGTCGAAGCGCCGTCTGCCGAGGAACCGTGGCGCTCGATCCGTGCAACCCCTGCAACCCATGACGGAGCATCGGACCATCGATCTCCCGAAGGACATCGCCCCGGATTTCAATGATGAGGTCGGGCCGGATGCCGACGATGTTGCTGTCGAAGGCGGCGTGATGCAATTTGCACAGCGCGAGACCGTTCGGAACCACCGGATCCCCGCGTGGCTGCCCGTCAGGAATGATGTGTGCGGCGTCGAGGAGCTCCTCGTGACGCAGCCGGCAGAAAGAGCAGGTCCGCTGGTACGCCGCGAGCACGCGCTCACGGAAACCAACCTGATGGAGCCTCTGCTTCACGATGCGGAAGGCATATGAACGCCCGGGATTCTCCTCGACAGCAAGCGCGGTGAAGTCGACGGCGCCGCCAAGGTCGAGCGCTACTAGAAACGAGAGATCGCGCGCGTTGTCCGCCGTGATGAAGCTTGGCCAGAACGCCATGTATTTGGAGGGCGCAACACCGAGGAAGTAGACGAGCGGCTTCCGCTCCTCCATGGCTCGGCGAAGGCCGACGTTGTCGGGGTGTGCGCGGTCGACCCCTCGATATTTGTAGCTGACAAGTCCGTCGTCGCCGAGCCCGTCGCTATACGGAGGTGCCTTTCGAACATCCGGAGGGGCGGTGGTGATGCTGATCGGGATGTCAGGGAGGATTGCCGGCTTGAAGATCCCCTTACTGGCGAAAAGGAGATTCACCCTATGTCCGCCAAACTCGAACCCACGCTGCAGCACTGAAAGCGGCAGCACGGGCGGAGTGGGCTCGCCTCGAATGCGTGCCTGCTCGGCCAGGAACGCGAACGCAGCGGCACGGACGGCGTCGTCGAGGTCGCCTTGCATCCCGGTTCGAGCGGAACTATGCCACCCGCGGTCCGGGCCCGTCGCCGCGCCACCGGAACCGCTCCCGCGCCCTTAGCACTCACCCCCGCCACCCGCTAGCAGTCAGCCTGCCCGAGTGCTAAACTAGCCCCTGGAACCCTAGGCTAGAGGATCAAACCAGGAGGAACCATGGCCAAGCAATTGCTATTCGACGTCGAGGCCCGGGCCCATCTCAAACGAGGGGTCGATCGGGTGGCCGACGCCGTGAAGATCACCATCGGCCCCAAGGGCCGGAACGTCGTGCTGGACAAGAAGTTCGGCTCGCCGACCATCACCAACGACGGAGTCACGATCGCCAAGGAGATCGAGCTCGAGGAGCCCTTCGAGAACATGGGCGCCCAGCTGGTCAAGGAAGTGGCGAGCAAGACCAACGACATCGCTGGTGACGGGACCACCACAGCCACCGTCCTCGCCCAGGCCCTGATTGCGGCCGGCCTGCAGAACGTGGCCGCCGGCGCCAACCCGATCCAGCTTAAGAAGGGCATCGAGCTCGGCGTCGAGGCGATCGTCAAGGCCATCAAGGAGCAGTCGATCCCGATCTCCGAGCGCGAGAAGATCGCCCAGGTCGCCTCGATCTCCGCTGCTGATCCCACGATCGGCGAGACCGTCGCGGACGCCATGGAGAAGGTCGGCAAGGACGGCGTCATCACCGTTGAGGAGTCGAAGGGCCTCGAGACCGAGCTCGAGCTCGTCGAGGGCATGCAGTTCGACAAGGGCTACATCTCCGCGTACATGGTCACCAATGCCCAGCGCATGGAGGCCGTGCTCGAAGACCCCTACATCCTCATCACGGACAAGAAGATCTCGGCGATCGCGGACCTGCTCCCGATCCTTGAGAAGGTCGTCCAGAGCGGCAAGCCGCTCGTGGTCATCGCCGAGGATGTCGAGGGCGAGGCGCTTGCCACACTCATCGTCAACAAGCTTCGTGGCACGTTCAACGCCGTCGCGGTGAAGGCCCCCGGCTTCGGTGATCGCCGCAAGGCGATGCTCCAGGACATCGCGATCCTGACCGGCGGCCAGGTGATCAGCGAGGAGGTCGGCCTCAAGCTCGACTCCGCGCAGCTGAGCTCGCTCGGCCGCGCCCGCAGCGTCACCATCACCAAGGACGACACCACGGTCGTCGAGGGCAACGGCAGCAAGGACGCGATCAAGGGCCGCATCGAGCAGATCAAGGCCGAGATCGAGAAGTCCACCAGCGACTGGGACAAGGAGAAGCTCCAGGAGCGCCTTGCCAAGCTCAGTGGTGGCGTCGCCGTGATCAAGGTCGGCGCGCCGACCGAGACCGAGCTCAAGGAGAAGAAGCACCGCATGGAGGACGCCGTGTCCGCCACGCGCGCAGCAGTCGAAGAGGGCATCGTGCCCGGTGGCGGTGTCGTGCTCGTGAACGCGATTCCCGCACTCGACAAGGTGAAGGCCGAGGGCGATGTGCTCACCGGCGTGAACATCCTCCGCCGCGCGCTCGAGGAGCCCCTCCGCCAGATCGCGCAGAACGCGGGCATGGAAGGCTCCGTGGTCGTCGACAAGGTGAAGTCGCTACCCAAGGGCCAGGGCTTCGACGCCGCCAAGGGCGAGTACGTCGACATGGTCAAGGCCGGGATCATCGACCCGACCAAGGTCACCCGCTCGGCGGTGCAGAACGCGGCTTCGATCGCGGCACTGCTGCTCACCACCGAGGCGCTGATCACCGACATCCCCGAGAAGAAGGGAGCACAGGCCGGTCCGCCGATGCCGGAGTACTGATCGGCAGCTGATCCGATTCCTGAAAAGGGCGGTCCGGGGTTCCCGGGCCGCTCTTTTGTTTTGTCCGGACGCCCGCGATGAGTCGATCAACGATCGGCTACAACCCGGCGACGGCGGCGCCGGGATCCAGGGCCGCTGCGTAGATTCGAGCTTCGAATCCCCTTTCAGAGGTACCCCGATGACCGACGCGCTGCCAGACCACTCGTTCGCCGAGTCCGCCGGCTCCGGATTCCTGCACGTGACCGGGATCGGGAGCCGTCTCGCCAGACGCGAGGCGGACGCGGAGCAGCTCGACGCGCTCGACGACAAGCTGCTCACCGACCTCGACCATGAGTTTCACGAACGCGGCGAAGAGGCCGTTCCCGGCCTCGACCTCGCAGGGATCATCAAGGTGGATCCGGAGTTCACGCCCGATTCCTTCCTGCTGATCGCCAGGGATGCGTTCCGGGTCCTTCAGGATGCTCACACCGACGGAGCGCCGCCACTCGACGCCGACATCGCGTCAGCGGAGGTGACCGCGGTCGCGGTGGTGGATGGTCGCGAGCGCGCCGTCGTCAGGTTCGGCATAAGTGGCACCGCCCCGGTCACGCAGGACTGGACGTTCGAGCGTGACCCGTCGGTCGACACGAGCGCCGACGATGAGGACCACGAAGTGGCTGACGGCGGATGGCTGGTGGCCCACCGCGGCTGGCGCCTGACGGGGATCGCCGCCGCAGCCTGAGGAAAGCCGCGACGGCCGTCGGACAGTCCCTTTTTGCGATCATGTGGCGTGGTCGACGACCGCGATGGCGGCGGGACGCCGATCTTTCTCATGGTGCTGCGCGGCAACGTGCTGGGTGGTCGCAACGCATCGGTGAACATCGGCGTCGTCGACAACGCCGGCAGCACCGTGAGCAGGGCGTACGTCTCGACGCTCGAGCACGACAAGAACCTCGTGGTCGAGAAGGGGAGTGCGTCGCACGAGGAGGATCGCCTCCAGCACGATGATGTCGTCGCTATCGTGGTGATCGCACCGGGCTTCGGTGCTCCGCCGTGTGCGCCCGAGCAACGGTGTCTGGATTCCGGCGTGAACCTCCAGCTCGACAGCAACGACCCGTCAAACTCGCAGATCGCAGCACGCGTGATCAATGCCGTCACGCAGTTGACGCGCTGCCGCAGTGGGTCGTTCCCGTCTACTACGTCGCCGACGCGCTGCACCAGATCTCGTGGTGCCGCTCGCCTGGGCGGCGGTCTGTTTCGCCCTCGCCGCCTGGAGGTTCCGCTGGGAGTAGCGCTCAGGAGCAGGCGGTGGCGCGGTACGACGCGTTGCCGAGGTCCGGTGCGGGTTTACCGGTGACCGTGATGGTCGCGTCGCGCGCCGGCGGCGTGCAACCGCGCGGAAAGACGATGAACACGCTCCGCGCGCCGGCCTGGATGTACCCGTCGCAGTTCGTGGCGTTGCACTGGTAGGGCTCGAAGCTGCCCGAGAGCGTCGTCGTTCCGTCAGAGTTCACCGACTTCACCGGGTTGGCGAACAGCCCGGTGAAGCCCACGACGAACAGCACGACCACCGCCAGCGCCGCGATCACCACGACCGGGATGCCCCAGACCGGCCTCCGGCGCCGCACCACCGGTTCACCGTCCACCGGCGGCGAGATCTGCTCGGGCGCGCTCGGCGAATGCTCCATGGCACTGGTACGGTACCGAAGTTAGCGATGCGGCAACCGATCGTCTTCGTCACCGACTTCGGACGCGACGACGCGTATGCGGCGGCGCTGACCGGCGCTGCCTGGCGCGTCGACCCGCATGCGATCTGCGTCGAGGGGACGCACGGGATTCCGCCCGGGGACGTCCTTGGAGCCGCCTACCAGGTGAAGGCGCTCGCACGGGCGTTCGCCGGCGGGGCCGTGCTGTGCGCGGTTGTCGACCCGGGCGTCGGCACCGAGCGTCGTGCGATCGCGGTCAAGGCGGGCCGGATCCGCTGTGTCGCGCCGGACAACGGGCTGGTCTCGTATCTCTGGGAGGAGTCGTCGCCCGACGACCGGTGGGCAGTGCGCGTCGACATCGCCCGCGACGCCTCGCCCACCTTTCACGGTCGCGACGTGTTTGCTCCTTTTGCCGCTCAGCTCTCATCACGAGAGCGTTTTGACTCCACCGGCGACCTGATCGACGACCCCGTCATTCTCGCCGGCGCATTCGCACAACGGGACGGCACGCGCCTCACCGGTCGGGTTGCCGTCGTCGATCACTTCGGCAACGCGATCACGACCATCCGTGACGTGGACCTCGGTGGGAGGCGGGTCCGGTCGGTCACCTGGCGCGGTGGCGCCGCCCCGGGGCTCGTTGCCACCTACGCGGACATCGATACCGGTCTCGGAGCGCTGATCGGCAGCGCCGGTCACCTGGAGATCGCCGGGCGGGGCGCCGCCGCCGTGGCTGCCGGGGGACCGCACCTCGGCGATGCCGTCGAGGTGGAGCTGGGATGACCGCGAACCCCCAGTCCGACCGGGCGCTCGGAGCGCTGACCTCCGAGCAGGTGGCGCGACTCGACGCCGCCGCCGCGGAGTGCGGCGTCTCGACCCTGCAACTCATGGAGATCGCCGGGTGGCAGGTTGCGAGGTGTGCATGGCGAAGCCTCGGCCGGCCGGTGAGTGTCAGCGTTGTCGCCGGGTATGGCAACAACGGCGGCGACGGGTTGGTCGCCGCCAGACACCTCGCAACCTGGGGATGTGCGGTGCGGGTGCTCGTTCTCGGCGACGAGGCGAAGGTGACCGGCGTGGTGCGCGACCATGTGCGGTCGGCGCGTCGATGCGGCGTCGACGTCACCGTGGCGGCGGATCCCGCGGCGGTGCGCGGAGTCGTGGCCGGGACCGAGCTGACCCTCGACGCCATCCTCGGCACCGGGCTGCGCAGCGCTCCGCGCGAACCGCAGGCGAGCGCGATTCGAGCACTCAACGAGTCGGGAGTCCCGGTCCTGAGCGTCGACGTCCCGAGCGGTCTCGACGCCACCACCGGCGAGGCGTTCGATCCCACCATCCGTGCGGCGGTGACCTGCACGCTGACCGCGATGAAGCAGGGTCTTCGCCGGGGCGATGCGGCGACGCACGCGGGTGAGATCTGGGTCGCGGACATCGGCATGCCGGCAACCGCATGGCGGAAAGCGGGTCTCGAGCAACCTGGTGGCGTGCGCGGCGGGGAGTTGGTGCACACTTCGTCCTGATCTCCCGCTTGACCGCAGAGCGGACTCCCGGCTATTCTTCGACCGTACTCCGCGCCCAAAAGCGCAAACGTCATGATCAACGTCTCAGCACACATCGCTCCCGAGGCGCGCGAGCTTGCCGCCACCGCACGCGAGCAGCTCGATGATCTCGTCACGTATGCCACGCACTTGGTCAACCACCAGGCCGACGCGGTGGCATTCGTCGCCGGGGGAATTCACCACGCCAGTCGCTACCCGCCGGCGCGCCTTCGCGTCGACGGCCGGGCAGCCCTCTACCGGGCGGTCACTCGCGCGTGCCGTCACGGGCAGCGCTTCCCACCCCGACCTCAGGGTTTCGGCAGGATGTTCCGTCGCGGTTCCGTGTCGGTCCGCGTCGAGGTCGACGACGCCAGCGCCGGTCGCATCAACACCGTCAAGCGCGCCCTGGCGATGCTCGGGTTCGATCGCCGGGCGGCCCTGCTGCTCCGCGATCTCTGCGGTCTCGACTACCACGAGATGTCCCGAGCACTCGAATGCTCGCCCGAAGCCGCCGCCCGGCTGGTTGCGGCTGCGCGCCGCGAGTTCGGTTCGATCTATCGAGAGATCGCGCTGTGAGGTGCAGCCTCCTCGCGCTCAGCAGCTACCTCGATGCCGAGCTCGACGCCGAGCCGACCGGCGAGCTCGAGGCACACCTGGTCGCGTGCGATCGCTGCCGGACGGCCATGGGCCACCTGCGCGAGGAGTCGGCGCGGATCGGCGGCCTGGCGCGGATCCACGTGCCCGATGACGCTGTGCACGACCTGTTCATGCAGATCGGTTTGATTGCGGAGGACGACGACTTGCCTCAAGGACCTGTGCATCGCGACCGGCCGGCATCTGTCGAGGCTCCACCCTGGTTCGGCGCGGAGCGTGGTGCGGCGCTGCCGTGGGCTCCGCGACCGGCTGGACAGGATCAGGCGCAGCCGCGCGAGTTGATCGGCGAACGCTCTCCCGCAACTGCGATCGCCGAGCCACCCGAACTCTTTCTCTGGGACGAGACCATTGACCAGATCGCGACGGCGGTTCCGGCTCCTCCTCCCGTGCACGTCGTTCCGGATCCCGAGCCGGCTCCGGTGCCCGAGGTCGACGTGGAAGCGCGGCCGTTCGCGCACCTCGAACCTGAGCCCGAGTCTTTCCGGCCGCCGCCGGTGGTGATCCCGGCGGAACCGCAGCCACCTGATCTGTCGACGTCTTCGGCGATGGTGGCGGCACCGCAGCTGGCGGCCGGACCGAACGCCTTCCAGCGGCTGCGCGACGCGGTGGCGGTGCGCTTCGCGCTCCGGCGCGGCGCAGGCGCTTCGCTGGATCCCGGGGTCGAGATCGTCAGCGGCGTCGGCGCGCCCACCTGGAACCAGCGCGGGCGTCCGCGTCACTGGAGCGACAGCCCGCCCGTCATCGCGGCAGCGGTGCCGCCGGTCGCGGTGCTACCGGCCGCGGTCGCACCGGCCGCGGTCACACCGGTCGCGGTCGCACCGGTCGCCGTGCCACCGGTCGCAATGCCACCGGTCGCCGTGCCACCGGTCGCAATGCCACCGGTCGCAATGCCACCGGTCGCGGTGCCTCCGTCATCACCGCCCGTGGTCAGGCCTCGGCGTCTCAGCCGCTTCATGGCGCGTCTCACCTCCGAGCCCGCGATCAGCGAAGCCGTTGACGAGGTCGAACCAGATGATCGTGATTCGGCCGACGCGTTCACGCGGCATCGCTCGGCCGTCCCTGATGGTCGCGACAATGCGCCCGCCTCGCCGATGACCGACCGGGGCACCGAGCCCGTCGCGCACGCCGCCGCACCGGCGAGGTTCGCATCCCACCCGGATACCGAGGCGACCGCTCCGCCCGAGCTGGCCGATGTGCTCAGCGAGGTGGCCAGCCTCGCGGCGCCGCTCGAACGCACCCCGGCGCCCGTGGCTGACGAGCCGGTCATCGTCGACTATCTGTCCAACAAGCCAGTGCGCGAGGCGGTGCGAACCGACTTCGCCCCAACTGTCATTCCCGAGCCCGAACCCCCAGGACTTGACGAGGGGGAGGACACGCGGTTCGGAGTCAGCATGGAACCCGCTCTCCCGGTTCCCGGGCGCCACGTCCGGCGTTTGCACTCGCAGAAGACAGATCGACGCGACTGGAATCCGACCCGGCCGGTCACCGGCCGTCATGTGCTGCCACTGGGCGGCCCCGCCGTCGGAGCGGCCGATCGCGACCGGCGCCTCTGGCTGTTCGGTGCGGTTACCGTGGTCCTCATGCTTCTCGGACTGCTCATCGGCAGGCAGGTGACGCAGACCGGTCCGCTCGTCGGCGCCACGATTCCGCGTCCAGCGCCGACTCATCACGCCACCACGCCGCCGACTGCGGCCCCGCTCCCGGTCGCGACGCCGGCGCCGGCTCCCACCGCGGTGATCCCGGTTTCGCCAACTCCGCAGCAGCTCACCGGGTCCAAGACTCTCGGCAGCGGCAGCGGCGGATTCACCGTTGCCGACGTCCGCTACGGGGAGCACCCGAACGATTTCCGCCTGGTCTTCGACATGGCGTTTCCCGACACCGTGACCGGGAGCCCGACCACGGTGATCGGGTACAGCGGTCCCACCACACTCTATGTCGAGTTCGTCGGTGTCGACGGCGCGTCCAACATCGCGGCGATGCCGACCGGCAAGATCGTCGTCTCGGTGGCGGCGTTGCCGATGGCGCGCAACACCGATCGCCTCATCTTCAAGATCACCCTGAGCAAGAACGCCCCGTTCGACGCCTACTACCTGTCGGGCGCGCGCCTCGTCATCGACGTCACCTAGTCCGCGGGTCAGCCCGCGCTGGTCGTGGCCTCCTCCTGGGATGCCGGTGCTTCGGCCGGCGCTGCGGGCTGGCCGTAGTGCTCGCGGAGATCGAACTTGAGCACCTTTCCCGCCGGGTTGCGGGGCAGGATATCGGCGAACACGACCGACTTCGGCTGCTTGTACCGAGCCAGCCTGTCCTGCGCGAACTCGATGACATCATCCGCGGTGAGTGACACTCCCTCCTTCGGCACCACCACGGCGCGAACGCTCTCACCCCAGCGGGGGTCCTGCACGCCGATGACGGCGACCTCCTTGATGCCGGGGTGCTGGTAGAGCGCGTCCTCGACCTCGGCGGGGTACACGTTCTCGCCGCCGCTGATGATCATGTCCTTCTTGCGATCGACAATGAAGAAGTACCCGTCGGCGTCACGGATGCCGACGTCGCCGGTGTGGAACCACCCGTCGACGAGCACCTCCGCGGTCGCGTCGGGCCGGTTCCAGTAGCCCTTCATGACGTTCGGGCCACGAACGACAATTTCACCGCGCTCACCGTCGGGGACCTCATGACCGTCGTCGTCGACGATCTTGACATCCGTGAAGAACGGCGCGATCCCGGCGGAACCGAGCTTGCGGGTCGCCATCGACGAGGGGAGGAACGATGCGAAGGGTGCCGTCTCGGTGAGCCCGTACCCCTGGTTGAAGGGGAGGCCGCGCGCACCGTAGACCTTGATCAGCGCCTCCGGCACGGGCGCGCCGCCGCACGAGAGGACCCGGATGCTGCTCAGGTCGCGGGTGGCGAAATCGGGATGCTGGGCCATGAAAAGGTACATGGCGGGGACGCCGAACATCGACGTCACATGGAATTTCTCGATGAGCTCGAGCACCAGACCGGGCTCGAACATCTGCTCCATGAGCACGGTGGCGCCGTGCATGAACGCCAGCAGGGGCGTCACGTTGAGGCCGCCGATGTGGAAGAGCGGCGCGACCACGAGCGTGATCTCCTGGGAGGTCGCATCGTCCGCGAGGGAGGCGTTGATGTTGTTCCAGATGATGTTCCCGTGGGTGAGCATCGCACCCTTCGGACGTCCCGTCGTGCCCGACGTGTACATGATCAGCGCGACGTCGCTCATCGCGACCGGGTAGTCGAGATCGGTGTCTCGCTGATCGTGGAGCAGGGAGTCGAACCCGCGTGAGCCGCTCTGCTCGACGGCGCAGACGTACTCCCGAACGGGCAGTTCGGCGCGGATCGCATCCACGATCGAGGCGAACGCCTCCTCGTACACCAGGGTGTGCAGTCCGGCGTCGCGAATGATGAACTTGAGCTCCGGGCCGGTCAGTCGGAAGTTGAGAGGCACGAAGATGGCGTTGAGCTTCGCTGCGGCAAAGAGCGTGAAGAAGAAACGCGGGTGGTTGAGTCCCAGAAAACCGACACGATCCCCCGGGTTGACGCCGAGCGCGTGGAGACCGTGGGCAACCTTGTTGGTGAGCTGATTGAGCTCGGCGTATGTCCACCGATCGTCTCGGAAGATGAGCGCGGTGTTGTCCGGGTTGAGCTGAGCACGCCGGCTGAGCGTGAAGCCGAGACCGTGGTCGTTCGCCATTGCAGAAAACCCTCCGATTGCCTCTTCGCCGCATCGCGATTCTCCCATTCGCGACCCGTGATGTTGCGCCTAGGCGGTCCAGCCCCCGTCGACGACCAGCACCGAGCCGGTGACGAACGACGCCGCATCGGACGCGAGGAACAGCGCGGCGCCCGCGATCTCGTCCGGGACCGCGTGGCGGCCGAGCGCGGTCTGCGCGAGGATGTGCTCGTGGATCTCGGGGGTCTCCACGAGGTAGCGCGCGAGCTTCGTCTCCACAAGTCCCGGGGCGATCGCGTTGACCCGGATGCCGAGCGGCCCCAGCTCTCGCGAGAGCGTCCGCGTGAGGGTGATCAGCGCGGCTTTGCTGGCGTTGTACGCGCCGGTCAGCGCCTCCGGGCGTATCCCGGCGACCGACGCCATGTTGATGACGCTCCCGCCGTGATCGCGCATCCATGCGGCGACCGCGTGCCGGGTCAGCCGGATCGGGCCCATCACGTTGACATCCCAGATCTTGTTGATCGCCCCCTCGTCGGCGTCGAGGATGGGCCCGTACTGCGGGTTGGTTGCAGCGTTGTTCACAAGGATGTCGAGCCGGCCCGCATGACGCATCACCTCGGCGACCAGGGCCTCGCAGGTGGGGGCGTCCCCGACATGCCCGGGCACCGCAAACGCGGATCCGCCCGCGGCGGTGATGGACGCGACGCCCTCCTCGCACGCATCGGCATGGCGGGCGTTGAGCGCAACCGTCGCCCCCGCCTCGGCGAGCGCGGTGGCGATGGCGAGACCGATCCCGCGGCTGCTCCCGGTGACCAGCGCGACCCGCCCGTCAAGCGAGAACCGCTCGGCGACGCCCATTGTCAGTTGAGGCTCGAGGTGCCGGCGTGATCCTTCGACCGGACCAGCATTCGGTCGAGGAGGGCTGCCTCGCGGCGCAGCAGGCGAAGGCAGGCGGCGAGACGCTCGGCGGTGCCGTCGATCTCGAGCAGACGCTGCCGCTGGGCGGTCTCGACCTGCATCGCGGCAGCCACGAGGTAGGAGAGCAGCTCGGGGTCTGAGGGCAGGCCGAACTCCACCGGATCCTCCTGGCCGATGCCCCGAAGCTGGCCGGCATAGCCGCGAAACGCCGCGGTCACCGCCGCGGCGAGGCGCTCGGTGTCCTGCGCCGTGGCCGGGATGTCCTGGAGGTAGTGCACCGATCCCACGAGGTACGGCCTGCGGTTCGAGTACCCGTCGATGTGGAACCGCGAGGCCCCCACGACCACCAGGTTGTACCCGCCGTCGGGGAGCTCCTCGATCTCGTCAAGCTGCGCCAGCGTGCCGACGTCGTACGGGACGGCCCCGCCACCGGTCTCCGGGCCGGAGCGGATCGCGACGATGCCGAAGGTGGTGGACGCCCTCCGGCAGTCGCGCATCATCGCCTTGTAGCGCTCCTCGAAGATGTGGAGCGACATGGGCATGTGCGGGAAGAGCACGGTGCCGAGCGGAAACAGCGGGACTTCGATGGCCATCACGCGCTGATCCGCAGCCGCATCAGCGCCGCACTAGGCGGCTTTGCAGTTCTTGGTGTGCTTGATGATCCGCTCGCGCCGGGGTTCACCGGGACGGCGGCTGTGGCGGAAGGCGATCTCCACGCCGATCTCGTTCTGACGCATGAGGTTGTTGCAGATGGGGCAGCGGACGTGCGTGAGGATGTCGCGTTGGGAGGCGACACCCTTGGATTCCTTGATCGTGTTTGCCATGGCGGCTTGGGGCTCCTTGAAGAGATGGGCTGAATCGATTGTACGCGGCGCCGGGGTACGATTCGCCGCCGATGCCTCCCTCTCCCGGTCCCCTCCGCCTGCGCATCGCCGGCATCGTGGCCGGAGCCGCGTTCGCGATTACCGGGCTCGGCGCCTGCGGCAGCCTCGTCGAGGTGAGCAGCCAGATCACCCCGCCACCGCCGGATTGCTCCACGCCGCGGCCCGTCGCAGCAACGGATTCGTTCGCAACCACCGTGGTGCTGAAACCCGGTCCGTCGGGTCTTCAGTACGCGGACATCACCACCGGCTGCGGCGCCGTCGCCAAGGCGACCGCCAACGTGAACGTTCAGTTCACGGTGTGGCTCTCGACCGGGAATCTCGTGATCACCACCCGGGGTCCGAGTCAGCCGGTCAACGCCCTGCAGCTCGGCAATTCGTCGACGCTCGAGTTCTGGAGGCTCGGGGTGCCCGGCATGAAGGTCGGCGGAACCCGGCGCCTCGTCGTGCCGCCGGCGCTCGGGTTCGGAGCGGCCGGGAACGCATCGGCGAACGTGCCGGCCAACGCGACCCTGGTGGTCGACGTCGAGCTGGTGTCGATCGGCTGAGCTAGGAGCGGGCTCGCGTCCAGAGGATGAAGAGGCCCAGGCACGCTCCGGCGGCGATCAGGACGAAGGCGACGGGGAGGCCGATGACGAGCGAGAGGCTGGGCTCGGACGTTGCGAACATGCTGCGTGAAGCATACCGCCAACCCGATCCGTCTCCCTGACAGGCGGGTCAGATCAGGAGGCGACTTCCATGCGAGCGCCGAGCAGACCGAGCTCGATGTCGTGCATCACCGTGATGCGGAAGGCCTGGCGCGACGCGGCGTCGATCTCGGGGGCGATCGTCTGGTCGCGCGGCCGGCCGATCCACGGCGGCTGGTGGCGGCCCATGGGCTCCCCGCCGACCCGGACCACGACGGCGCGATCGTCCTCCTCGTCAACCTCGATGGAGACGTGCTGGAGGACGCCGGTGCTGTCGACGAGCGTCCACGACCGGAGCCAGACGGGCATCGTGCTCCCCGGTACGCGGACCGGGCGAACGGCGCCGCTCACCACATAGGCGTCCTTGTGCGGAGCGTCGGCCGTCAGCGCGATGCGGACCGCGGTGTCCAGCTCCCCGCCGACCCACGTGGCCAGCGACGGCGCACGGTTCTCGACGTCGGGGAGCATGTGGGTGAAGAAGCCGTTCGAGAGCGAGGGGGCGACCGTCGCGTGGCGGCGGCAGTACGGCAGGCCCAGGACGATCCGGCTGTGCTCGTCACACCAGGTGGTGCCGCACTTCACCTGACGGCGGTCGACGTAGGTGCAGCGGCAGGTGGCAGGCTTGGAGCAGTCGCCGTCGAGGCACTTGCCCAGACCGTCGCCGTCGGCCGACCCGGCGTCGCCCGGCTGCTTGCGGGAAAGCCGCTGCCACGGCTTCATCTTGTCCAACGTTGATGACTCCTCGGCACCACGTGGCGGTGCCAGGACCCCAGCCTAGTCGCCCGACCGGCCGGACCAGGACAGGGCATCCATCTTGTTACGCCTCGGATGCGGGTCGTGACCCGAATTGGGTCCGGCGGGCGACTTCAGAAGGGCAGGGCTCGGACGGTCTGCATCGGAAGGTGGAGCCTCGCCGGATTGCCGGCGAGCGGGCGGAAGTCGAAGCGGTGGCACGGAGGTGCTGGGGCTATATTGATTCTGTGAGGACGGCCCGGACGGTCTTACTGGTTGCAGTGAGCGTTGCCTGCGGCGTCCTCGTGGGCCTGTGGATGGCGTCCATGACGTACCCATGCCTTGGGCTGTGCATGTTCGCCGCACCGAAGTACGCCATCTGGCAGAGTTGCCTGGTCGGAGGTGTGGCAGCGGCGTTGGCCGTGGTGATCGCGAGCACCGTGGACGGTGAGTTCCTCGAGGAGAGCGTCCGCGGCATTCGCACCGTGTCGCGCTTCCTGTTCGAGGACCTCGGTCGCCGGCAGGTTCGGTAGCCGCGGGGGCGGGCAAGGCGCCCGCGCAGACGCCGGCGCGGACGCCGGCGAGTGGTACCCCGTATCGGATTCGAACCGATGGTCTCCGCCTTGAGAGGGCGGTGTCCTGGGCCACTAGACGAACGGGGCCCGAAGGTCCCGGATCATACCAGCGCCCGAACTCGACTCCCGGCCTCAGACCTGGTCGGGTGCGGCCATGCCGAGCGTGTGCAGCGCGTCGGCGAGGGTCGCACGCGTCGCCGCGACCAGCCCCCGGCGGAACCGCCGGACCTCCGGGTCCTCCTCGCGGACGATCGCCGGGGTGTGCTCGTAGAAGTCGCTGAACGCCGACGCGAGCCCGAACGCGTAGGTGGTGAGCAGCGACGGCGACAGCGCGCCCGCCGTCTCCGTGAGCGCCCGGGTGTACGCCTCGATGGTGTGGAGGAGCTCCCGCTCCGCGGGGTGCAACTCCGCGGGAACCACCACCGGGGCAGAGTCCCCGGCCACCTTGCGCAGGATGCCGGCGGCGCGAGCATGCGCGTACTGCAGGTAGACACCGGTGTCGCCGGTGACGCGCAGCGACTCGTCGAAGTCGAAGGCGATGATCTGGTTCAGGGAGAACTTGAGGAGGTAGTACCGCACGGCGCCCGCCGCCACCGCCGCGGCAGTCGCGACGTCACGAGCGTTGGCACTGAGACGCGCGATTGCTCGGTCCAGGAGGTCGTCGGCGCGAACCTCGATGCCTCGACGTCCACTCAACGCCACGCTGTCGCGACCTTCTTCGATCTCCACTCCGAGCTCGCGCGCGGCGGCCGGCGTCAGAGCGACGACCTCGTAGCTGAGGTGGATCGAGTTGTCAGCCTCGCGCTCGTGATGCAGGCGGCGGAGCGCACGCTGGACCACGCGTTGCGGGTACGCCTGGCGCGCGTCGATGACGTTGATCACCCGCTGCGCGCCACCGAATTGGCCGGGAGGCGCATCCGGCTGCGGCACGCTTGCGGTGGTCACCAGCGTGGGATCCCCGTCCCATGGTCTGTAGAAGAAGTCGCGGCCGAGCAGGCCGAACTTCCAGAGCTGGTAAGCGATATCCTTCGCGGTGTAGGTTGCGATACCGTCGGATTTGACCAGAACCTTGGTATCGTCATCACCCTCGTCCTCGGCCGTGTCCGCGGGCATCACCCAGCAACCGGCGAGCTTGCCGGTTTCGGCGAGCACGATCGCACCCGACTCGCGGAGCAGCTCGAACGCCTGGCGCCAGAATCCGAGACCGATGATGTCGGACTCCCAGGTGAGGAGGTCGTACGCGATGTCGAAGCGGCGCATCGTCGCGAGGTGTGCATTGACGATCCGTTGCGCCAGGTCCTTGACGAACACGGCCGTCTCGTTGCCGCCCTCCTCGATCTCGCGAAGGACGGCGCGTCGCCGCTCGAGGAGCGGCGGGTCGGTCTCGTACCGCGCCGAGACCGCGATGTACACGCGCGAGCAGTACTGGTCGAACGGCTCGTCGGGCAGCGGCTCGATGGCCAGCTCCCGAATGCCGACGACGACGTCCGCCACCTGGACACCCGTGTCATCGATGTAGTTGTTGACCTCGACGGCGTGGCCGGTGCGGCGCAGGACGCGGGCGACCGTGTCGCCGATGCAGGCGTTGCGCAGGTGTCCGATGTGCGCCGCCTTGTTGGGGTTGGTCGCGGTGTGCTCGACCAGGGTCTTCCCCTCGGCCGCTGCCGCCGCCACCGGCAGGTCGAGCGCGCCGGTGGTCTCGAGAGCGGCTGCCGACGTCAGCACCGCGTCGGCCCACGTGCGGTCGTCGAGGTGGGCGTTGACGTAGCCGGGTGGCGTGACCGTCCAGGCACGCACGCAGGGCACCTGCGCCGCATCCAGATGGGTGACCAGCTCGGCGGCGATGGCGGCCGGGGCGCGCCGCAGCACTCGTGCCAGGCCGAGCGGTGCCGGCGTCGACCAGTCACCGAACTCGGGGCGGGCCGAGCGCTCGACCACCACCTCGAACCCGGCATCCACGCCGGCGGCATCGAGGGCGCGCCGAATCGCCTCGAGGAGCAGCGTCCTGGTGTCGGCCATATCGCGCAAGGGTAACGGGCAGCACAGCCGCGTCCCGACCGGCGACAATGCGCCGCCGTGGACTCGCGACCATGCGTGATCCCGGCCGCGGGCCTGGGGACACGCTTTCTCCCTGCCACCAAGGAGCTTCCCAAGGAGCTGCTCCCGGTACTCGATCGCCCGGTCATCCAGTGGGCCGTCGAGGAGGCGGTCGCCTCCGGTGCCGACGAGATCATCCTCGTCCTTGCGGAGGGCAAGGAGGCTCTGGCGGCCCACCTCCGTCCCGATCTGCCGCTGGAGCGGCTGCTCGAGGAGCGGGGCAAGACAGCCGAGCTCGAGGCGGTCCGCCGCGCCGGCAACCTCTGCCGGGTCACCGTCGCGCGTCAGGCGTCGCCTCGAGGGCTTGGCGATGCGGTGCTGTGCGCCGCGGAGGCTGTCGGAGACCGCACCTTCCTCTGCATGCTTCCCGATGACCTCTCGCTGGCGGCCACGCCCGTGCTGCGGCAGCTCTGGGAGGCGCATGAGGAGCTCGGGACGTCCATCCTTGCCCTGATGCGGGTGCCCAGCGACCAGATCTCGCGGTACGGATGTGCCGAGATCTCCGAGTCACGTGGCAAGCTGCATCGAGTGAGAGGACTCGTCGAGAAGCCACCGGCCGCCGAGGCCAAGAGCGACCTCGCCGTGATGGGCAGGTACGTGCTCACCCCGGCGATCTTTCCCGCGCTCCGCGAGACGACCCCCGGCGCCCTCGGCGAGATCCAGTTGACGGACGCGATCGGGCGGATGCTGGCCGGCGGCGAGGTCTGGGGCGTTGAGTTCGACGGTGAGCTCCTCGACGTCGGCACCCCGTCCGGCTGGCTGGCCACGAACATGCGCCTCGCGCGCGAGCACCCGGAGTTCCGGAGCGCCGTGGCCCGCATCGACGCCTTGGGTGACGCGTGAACGCGCTGCGCCGCGAATGGGGCGCGGTCACGTTTGTCGTGACGATCCTGGTCGGCGCCGTGGCCGTGGCGATCTCCCTGGGGGTCTCCGCCTCGCACGGGACACCCCTCCAGTCGGCGCCGCCCTGTCCCTCGTACACACCCTACGTGGTGACCCCGACGCCGGTCCCGACGGCGACGCCCGCGCCCACCAAGAGCGGTCAGCCGACGCCGACGGCCACCCCGACGCCGGTTCCGACCCCGACGGCGTCGCCCACCCCGTTCAACCCCGAGTTGCAGGGCTGCCCGACGCCGCCGCTCCCGCCGACAACGGCCGCGACGCCAACCCCCAAGGCGACCCCGACCGCGGTCGGCGCGACCCCGACGCCTACACCGACGGCCACGCCGACGCCGGTTCCCACCACCCCACCGAACTCGACGCCGCTGCCGACCGGGCCCGCGGCCTCGACGCCGACGCCTTCCCCCTGAGCCGCCCGGGTCAGAGGGCGAAGAGCAGCCGGCTCCCGTTGACGGGCGTGATCGATGAGCGCTGCAGCTCGATGTCCACCGACGGCGGGTGGCCGGTGTCGATCACCACCGCGATGCGTTCCGAGAGACGCAGTCCGCCGATGCGGACGCAGTCGCGAAGGAACGTGAATGCCATCGGGCGGACGAGGTTCCAGATGTAGCCGCGCACGGCCTGAGCAGTGTCCGCCGGCTCGAGCAGCGTGTCGCCGGAACGGATGCTCCGGTCCTGGAAGGCGAGGACGCACACCTCGTCGGTGAGCTGCACGGGGGCGGTCCACGAGTACTGGTCGTCGTCCGCGAGCGAGCCGACGATCCGATCCTTGTCGCTGAAGAGCACGAGGCGTTCGACGAGCAGCTGCATCGGACCGGCAGGGCCCTCGACGAAGAGCGGGATGTCGCGTAGGGGTTCGCTGCGCTCCTGCGCGGGATAGCGTGCGGAGAATCCCAGATCCTCGATGCCGCTGAACGGCGCGGGCACCTTGATGACCAGCTCGTCCATCAGCGAGCCTCACTCAACAGGACGTTCACGTTGCTCATCACGTCAACCCTGTGCGCGAATCTAGCACAGGGGTTGTGAGGATCGAGGGCGTGGAGTGATTGCTACACTCGCGCGACCATGCCGGCACTCGACGACGTGCGAGTCCTCGACCTGACCAGGTTGCTTCCGGGCCCGTTCTGCACCGTCCTGCTGGCGGATTTCGGCGCCGATGTCATCAAGGTGGAGGACACCACCGGGGGCGACTACATGCGCTGGATGCCACCCCTGGTCGGCGAGTCCTCAGCGATGTTCCACCCCATCAACCGCAACAAGCGCTCGATCGCCATCGATCTCAAGAATCCCTTGGGGCGTGAGGCGTTTCTGCGCCTGGCCGCCACCGCGGACGTGGTCGTGGAGAGCTTCCGTCCCGGGGTGATGGACCGGCTCGGGATCGGATACGCCGCGCTCGAGGCGGCGAATCCCAGGATCGTGCTCTGCAGCATCAGTGGTTATGGCCAGGATGGACCGTTTCGCGAGCGCGCCGGCCACGACCTCAACTACGCCGCCGTTGCCGGAGTGCTGCTGCTCGGCGCCACGGTGCACGACGCCCCGCCGATGCCCGGCCTGCAGGTGGGAGACCTCGGTGGGGGTGCGCTCGATGCCGCGCTCGCGATCATGATCGCCCTCCACCACGCGATGCGCACGGGATGCGGGCAGCACTGCGATGTGTCGATGGTCGACGGTCTGATCAGCTGGGCGGGTGTGCACGCCTCCCAGCTCTTCGCCTCGGGTGCGGCGCCGCGACCCGGGGAGGGGGTGCTGACCGGGCGCCATCCCTGCTACCGGATCTACGCATGCGCCGACGGGTATCTCGCGGTCGGCGCCCTCGAGCCCAAGTTCTGGCGCGAGTTCGTGGAGGTCATCGGTCTCCCCGAGCTCGCCGACAGCGGTCTGTCCGAGGGCGAGGAGGCTCGGCGGACGGTTGCGGTGGTGGAGAGCGTGCTGCGCACGCGGACCCGGGCGCAATGGGAGGAGGCGCTGGCCGGCCACGACGTGTGCGTGGAGCCGGTGCTCGACCTCGGGGAGACGTTCGAGCACCCCCAGGTGCGCAGTCGCGGCATGCGCCTCGAACCCGGCGACGGCAGGCCCACCGCGCAGACCGGGTTCCCGATCCGCCTGACCGGAACACCCGCGGGCTATCGACGCGCCGCTCCCGCGTACGGCGAGCACACTGATGAGGTGCTCGCGGAAGCCGGTTACGACACCGAGCAGCTGGCATCGCTGCGCACCGCCGGGGCGATCGCATGAGCCAGGCGCGAGAGGCCGCGCAGACGCCTCGCCACGCTCCGCGAACCCCGCGCAGCGCGCAGACGCGCGAGCGAATCATCGCGGCCGCCACGGAGGTGTTCGCGCGATCCGGGTTTCACGGCGCAAAGGTGGCCGACATCGCCGAGCAGGCGGGGATCGCCTACGGGCTCGTCTATCACTACTTCCACAACAAGGAGGACATCCTCGCCGCAATCTTCACGGAGCGGTGGGGACAGTACGTCACCTATCTCCACGAGGTCGGTGACGCGGATATCGGCTTTCGCGAGCAGATGCGCCGGCTCGTGCACTTCTGGATCGACGTGTACCGCCGCGAGCCCGCCCTGATGACCGTGATGATCAATGAGGTCACCCGCTCGTACGAGTTCCTCGAGTCGCACGACATCGGCACGGTGATGGTCGCCTTCGAGGCCATCGAGCAGATCATCCGCAAGGCACGGGCCCGGGGCGAGGTCGGCGCCGGCGTCGATCCCCAGCTGGCCAGCTATGTCGTCTTCGGCGCGGCGGAGATGGTGCTCACCGGGTACGTGATGGGCACGTTGCGCCGCGGCGACCCCACCGCGTTCGCGGGCGACGAGACGCAGATGCTCGAGGTGCTGCTCGACGGCCTGGCGCCGGGGGCGTCTAGCTGACGGTCGCCGCCCACCACCGGTCGACTTCTCGCGACGTCGCGTCGAGGCCGTCGCCGTTGTCGATGATCCAGGTTGCGCGGTCGCGCTTCTCGTCGATCGGCAGCTGAGCCGCGAGGCGCCGCTCCGCATCCGCCTCTTCGAGCCCGTTTCGCTCGCGCAATCGTATGAGCTGCACCTCGCGGGGCGCGTAGACGAGCAGCACGCCTTCGAAGATCGACTCGCGCTCATTCTCGAAGAGCAGCGGGATGTCGACGACCACAAGCGGCGCCGTGCCGGCGAGCGCCGACGCGATGCGGTCCCGGGTCAGCTCGGTGATCCGCGGATGGGTGATCCGCTCGAGGTCGCGGCGTGCGTCCGGGTCCGCGAAGACGATCGCGCCCAGACGGTCGCGGTCGAGGGTGCCGTCGGAACGGATCACATCGTCTCCGAAACGCGCCGCCACCTCATGCAGCGCGGGCTCACCGGGGCGGACGACCTCGCGCGCGAGCTCATCGGCGTCGATGACGACGGCGCCGTGTGCCGCGAGCATCCGGGCCACGGTGCTCTTCCCGGTCGCGATCCCCCCGGTCAGGCCGATCAGTCGCATTGTCGTGACCGTACTCCTGGACCCGCAGGGACCGAGCTGCGATCATTCCTAGTTCGAGGCCGCGCACGCGCTCGCCGGCGCCCACGAGGCGTCGCCGTGCACGTAGAGAAGCATCCCGTGGTCGTCGGCGAGCAGCGTCCAACCGGGCGTGGCGGCGAGCTCGTCGGTGAGGGCGCCCTTGATGTAGAGCACCGCGGTGGTATTGCTCGAGGACAGCAGCTGCAGCGCCGTCGGCGCCGTGGTGGCGCCCCCGGCGATACGAACATAGTCGTTGAAGACGGAGGTCCCGAGCGAGATCGACTCGCCATACTCGTACACCGACGCGTGCGGCCAGAGCCGGTCGATGACGTAGCCGCCGGTCCCGTACGCGGTGAACACGCGTTGCGTGGTCGGGCTGCGTTCGAGCACGGCCGCAGCGCACGACGGGTACGCCGCGGCGACTCCCGCGGGCGACGCGCTCTGTGCGACGCGTGCTCCGACAATGCCCACGCCGAACACTCCGATGACGATGAGCGCAATTCCCAAGAGCGGCGCGGGTCGTGAACGCGTCGCGACGGGGCGACGCGGCCGCGTGGCGGCAAGCGACCGCGCGAGCCCGGCTGCCATGGCGGTCCACGGAGGGATCATCACCGCCACGCAGATGGCCGTGTTGCGCACCGAGGTGAGCGCGAGGGCGGCTCCGACCGCGGCGAGCGCGAGGTCGCGAACCTCGAGATGGCGACGCAGCGACGGGCGCGCGAGTACGGTGACCGTGAGCGCCGCGAAGCTGAGCAGCAGGGCCAGAAGCACCCACATGGTGGGGTCGGCGAAATTCGGCGACTGCCACTCGATGATGCCTTTCTGGCGCTCGGTCGCCCCCGTGGTCGCGGCGAAGATGAAGAGGCCCGGGCCATACGGGTTGAGGCAGGCGGCGATGACGGAGGCCCCCACCGCCACGGCGAGGCCGGTGATGCGCCGGCGCGGCGCCACGGCGCCGATGGACCAGCGCCGCTTGACCGCCTCCACCACCACGACGATCGTCAGAAATCCGATTCCGGCGATGAAACCGGCATGCAGATTCGCCCAGAGCAGGAAGAGCGGTGGCAGCAACCATCGGCGGCGGCCGCCGGAGCGCAGATACGACTCCGCGATCCAGAGCGTCCAGCAGACCAGCGCGAAGGTGAACACCTGGGGTCGCGTGCCCAGCACCGGCTCGGCGGCACGCGCCCCGAGTGCCAGCCCGACCGCGAGCACCACCGGTCCCGCACCGCGGAGGCGTCCACGAAGCAGCGTCGCGACCATCGCGCTCCAGGCGACCAGGGCCATGAGGACGGTCACGAGGAACAGCCCCCCGATTGCGGCGAGGGCGGCGAAGACGGTCTCCGACAGCCATTCGTGAGCGACCAGCGGATTCCCGAAGGCGGTGTAGGCGAAGAGCTCGCCGGCCGGAATCTGGTGATGGGCGATGATCCAGTCGCCGAGGCGGATGTGCCACCACACGTCCGGGTCACTGAGCGCGTCGAGACCGACGCCGCCCGTGAGGATCAGGACCGCCGCCAGCAATGCTTTCCGTGGATCCGAAAGCCAGTCTGCGAGCCGCCGCTGCCTCGGCCGCCTGGGCGCGGACGTTGGTCGAGCGGCGCCGATCAGCGTTGCCATGCGAGCGCAGCGTAGGCGCCGCGCTGCCTGGAAAACCGGTCGCGGCCGGCTGGCGACAGATTCGTATACTCCACGCGATGGCCACCGAAACTCGGTCTCCCAAGCGCCGGCAGACGTCGGCGAGCACCGGCTCCCGGCAGGCGCCCGCCCCGGCCACCGCCTATAGCGGGCACATGATCTCCTGGCGGCACTGCCTGCTCGGCCTGTTCGTCGGTGAGATCACGCTCCTCGTCATCAGCAACGCGGCGCTGATCGGCACCAACGCCGCGTTCGGCTCGACCGGCAGCATCGACGGCGGCGTCATCGGAGTCTCGACGCTCCTGGCGGTGATCCTCGGCGGCTGGCTCGCCGCAAGGCTCGCCGGCCGTTTCGGCCTCTACCAGGGGATCGTGGTCGCCATCGGCTTCATCGCAGTCGGCGCGATCTACACGTTCTTCCAGGAGTCATCGATCATCGCCTCCTCGCTCGCCACCAACAGCCACCACCTCATCGACCTCGGTCCGATGGATCTCGGCAACCTGTTCAGCGGCGACCTGCTCGCGCTGTTCGGAGGATCGGTCGGCGGCCTTCTCTCCGGAAAGCGCTAACCGCGACCCTTCCCCGCATACCCGAGGGCCCGCGACGGACCCCTGACGATCAGACCCCGACGGCTCCTGCCTGCGCGGGCTGGCCCGACATCGGGACCTCCCGGTAGGACTGGCCGATGAGATCGACCCGGCCCAGGGATTGGGCAAACTCCAGGCACGCCGCACGCGTGAACCGAAGATGCTTTCCAGGCGTATGCCAGGCGCGCAAGTGACCCTGAGCGACGGCGCGACGTAGCGTCGAACGGGACACACCGCAGAGTGCCGCCGCTTCGCCAGTTGTGAGGATCTCTTCCTCGCGCTCTGCCAATTCCTCCTCCTCCAGACCGTCCGCGTATGAAGACCCGGGCACGGATCTCAAGGTGCAGTTATACAACGAGTTGGCGAGGTCGTGTGGGTCACCCCGTTGGGTGATGCTGGGAGTGTATCGAGCGACCGTATACTCCAGGCGAGGTCAACTGACTCACCAGCCCGGTTGAGAAAGGCGTGAGGATCACCATGAACGTCGATGTCCAGGCAATGGCACGGCGTCTGCAGGAAAGCCTCGGGACGGTCATCGTCGGGAAGGAAGCGGAGATCGAGCTCTGCATCGTGGGACTGCTGTGCCGCGGCCACCTTCTGATCGAGGACGTTCCCGGCACCGGCAAGACGCTCCTGGCCAAAGCGCTCGCCCGCAGCAGCGGTTGCAGCTTCGAGCGCGTGCAGTTCACGCCGGACCTGCTCCCCGGCGACGTGACCGGCGTGAGCGTCTACAACCCGCAGGCCCAGACCTTCGAGTTCCGCAAGGGTCCGATCTTCGCCCAGGTGCTGCTCGCCGACGAGATCAACCGAGCCACCCCGAAGACGCAGTCGGCACTGCTCGAGGCGATGGAGGAGTGGCAGGTGACCGTGGACGGCACCAGCCACAAGCTCCCGGATCCGTTCATGGTGCTCGCGACTCAGAACCCAATCGAGCTGGGCGGCACATTCCCGCTCCCCGAGGCACAGGTCGATCGCTTCCTCCTCAAGCTGCGCCTCGGCTACCTCCCCGCGGATGAGGAGGTCGCGATGCTCGATCGCTTCCAGTCGGGGAGCCCGCTCGGCTCGCTCGAGCCGGTCACCAATGCCGACGAGATCAAGGCGGCGCAGGACGTGTGCCGGACCGTCTACTGCGACGCCACGCTCAAGGAGTACTGCGTGCGCATCGTCCGGCGCACCCGCGAGCACCGTGACGTCTCCCTCGGCTCCTCGCCGCGCGGCACCCTCGGGCTGCTCCACGCGGGCCAGGCCCGGGCGGCCCTCGCCGGCCGCGACTTCGTGCTGCCCGACGACATCAAGGAAATCGCCGCCCACGTGCTCGAGCACCGGGTGATGCTCCGTCCGAATGCCGAGTTGCGGGGCCTCACCGCCGCAGCGGTGCTGGAGGAGGTGCTGGCGACGGAGTCGGTGCCGATGACGGGCCGGCGCCTGGCGTGACCGGCATCGCGGCGTGCGTCCGGAGCGCGCCGTGACCGCGCGTGTGCCGATGATCGCCTGCGTGGCGGTCCTGGCCTTCTTCGCCGGGATCACCGGCGTCCATCTTGCGTACACGTTGGCGTATGTGCTCGTGCTCCTCCTCGTCGTGGCCTACATCTGGTCGCGCCTGCTCGCCCGCCGGCTCCGGGTCATCCGTGAATCGCCGAAGGGGTCCTTCATGATGGGAGAGCCCTTCGAGGAGACCTTCACGGTGAAGAACGAGAGTGGGCTCCGGCTTCCGTACTGCGAGGTCCGTGATGGGACCAAGCTCCCCGGTTACGCGCCCGGGCGCGCCTTCGCCCTCGCCGCGGGCGGAACGGTCACCTGGACGGCGCGGGGCATGTTCACCCTGCGCGGCGTCCACCGCTTCGGGCCGCTCGAGGCGCGCCTCGGCGATCCCTTCGGGCTCTTTCCGCGGCGCATCCGGGTGGCGCCGGAGAACGAGGTGGTCGTCTACCCGGCGATCCACGCGCTCCTGCACGGCGTGCCGCAATGGAGCGGCAACGGCGTCGCCGAGGCGCAGCGCGGCCAGCCCGTCGACGTCCCCCCCGATGTGTCGACCATCCGTGACTACTCGCCCACCGACGGCCTGAGCCGCATTCACTGGGCGTCGACGGCGCGCACCGGACGCCTCATCAGCCGGACGTTCGACACCGGACAGAGCGCCGATCTGCTCATCGTCCTCGACCTTCAGCGCGGGATGCACGCCGGGAGCGGCATCGAGTCATCGCTCGAGTACGCGATCTCGATCACCGCGTCGGTGGTGCACGGCGCCATCCGTCGCGGTCAGGCCGTGGGCCTGGTGACCAACTCCCGAGGCGGCACGAGCTTCGGTGCCGGGCGTGGCGAAGTGCAGCGCCTCAGGCTGCTCGACTTCCTCGCCCTCGCCACCGACGACGGGGTGCGCAGCCTCGCCGAGACGATCAGCCGGCACGGCGACGGATGGCGGGGACGCGGTGGCATGGTGGTGATCACGCCGAACCGTTCGAGCGACTGGGTGGAGGCGCTGGTCGACAGCGCGACCCGAGGCCAGCGCCACCTCTGCATCTTCATCGAGCCGACGTCGTTCGGAGCAAAGGGCCAGGCGCTGCGCATTCCGGCGGCATGGCGCCTCGCACTCGACTGGTGGGTGGTCCGTCGCGGCGACGTGCTCGGCTCGGGCGAGCGGACGTCGGCGGCGGGCTGACGTCATGGATGCCTCTATGGACCGCCCCATCCAGATCCGCCAGGAGAGCGCGCCCCGACGCGATTACAGCTTCGAGATCTCCGCCGTCCTCTGCGTCGCACTGGTCGCCGCCACGGCCTGGGCGGTGCTCGCAGCCGGCTGGGTTCACGGCGGCGGTGGCGCGATCGTGGTTGCGGTCACCTCGGTGATCGAGGCGGCGCTGCTCGCCCAGGCCCGCGCGCCGCGGATCGCCACCGCCATCGCGGCGCCGTTTCTCGGGCTCGCCGCGATCGTTCCGACGACGCTCGCCGCGATGCCGTCGGTGCCGGGTCAGACCCTGGGCTCCATCGCCGGTCACTACCTGAGCGCGCTCGTCGCCGGTCTCGCGTCGACGCAGGACTGGGACTTCACGGTCGGGCTGTGCGCGATCCTGTTCCTCTGCGGGTACTGGCTCGGATGGATGGTGCTCCGCGAGCATCGCGGGGTCCTCGCCGTGGTCCCGGTCTTCTCAGTTCTTGCTACAAATGTCGTCAACGCTCAGAACCCGAACCCGATCGCACTCCCCGAGACGATCGCGGTTGTGCTGGCGATCGCGGTGATCGCGGCTGCGTACCTGGGTTCGCTCGGTGATCGGTGGGAGCAGTCGCGAATCACCGCGCTCGACGGGCTCGGCTGGCGCTTCGGCTCCAGCGCAGCCGGCGTGGCGGTCGTGCTGACGATCATCGCGTTGCTGCTGCCATCGGTGTCCAACACCGACATCTCCGCAAGGCTCTTCCCCCACGGCCTCGGCGCGGGCGGAAAGGGCGCCCACACGGTGATCGGCGGCGCCGGAACCATCGGATTCAACCCGTCGGTAACACTCGGCGGTCCGCTGGTCAGCCATCCTCAGCTCGTCTTGACATACGCCGACGACACCACTGCCTCCGTGTACATCCGGGTTGCCAATGACTCGCAGTTCGACAACGGAAGTTGGTTTCCACAGGGTGGAGGGACCGCCGACCCCGGAGATCTGTGGGACGGGATCAAGTACGCTGCGGGGCCGCTCCCACGGGACACGAATGCGGCGGACGGAGGCGTCGGAAACGACAGGACGACGGTCACGGCGACCTTGACGATGCAGCTGAATGCAACGGGTGTCGAGCCACTCGCGCCCTTCACCGGAGATCCCGCGTCATCGAACCTCCCAGGCACGGCGTACGGCACCGTCGCTGCAGTCTCCTCGAAGAACCTGCTCACCGTTGACGAGGTGCAACTCGACCACGAGATCGTTGCCGGTACCACCATCCAGACGACCGCGTACATCTCCACCGCCACCGAGGCGCAGCTGCGCGCCGCCGGCCCCAACTATCCGAGTTGGACGAGCCAGTACACCGCGATGACGGACGATGACAGTCAGGGTGTGGAGACGATTCGCAACCTTGCGCAGCAATGGGTCAGCGGTGGTCCGACGGACCCGTACGATGAGGCGCTCGCAATCGAGCAGCACCTTCGGAGTCCCGCGCTCTTCCAGTACACGCTGAATCCGCCGCACGACAGCGACCCCACCGTCTGGCCGGTCGTGTACTTCCTCACGACAAGCCACAAGGGGTACTGCCAGTACTTCGCTTCCGCGATGGGATCGATGCTGCGTAGCCTCGGGATCCCGACCCGCCTGGTGAGTGGGTACGGTCCCGGAACGACACGGACAGAGACCGGACGCTCAGGTGACCGGACGCAGGAGGTGACCACGAGCGACGCGCACAGCTGGGTCGAGGCGTACTTCCCCGGCTACGGCTGGATCCCCTTCGAGCCCACGCCTCCGTCGAGTCAGGGTAACTATCAGCCGTTCCCGCGCGGCCAGCAGGCGGGCAGCAGTGCCACCCCTCCGCCGGTGCCCACCGCCAAGCCCGTGCCGACGGTCAAACCCGGTTTCACAGGCGGGGAGAACCCGCTTGGGAACCCGATCGCGAAAGCGCGCGCGGCGGTTCCCGCAGCGGTGCTCGTCTCCCTGGCGGTGCTCGGCGGCGTCGTCCTGGTGATCGCGGCCGCGCTGCTCTGGATGCTGCTGCCCCGCTCGCTTGCCGGCGCATGGAGGCGCGTGGAAACCCTCGGGGTGCTGTCCGGCGTCGATCGACAACGAGCAGAGACCCACCGGGCCTTTGCGGATCGGCTGGCCCGGGCACGACCCCGGGCCGCAATCGCACTGACCGAGATCGCCGCGGTGGCCGCGCGCTCGGAGTTCAGCGCGACCGGCGCCTCCGTACCCGAGCGGGCGCAGGCGCTGCGGACCTGGCGGCGCGCGTTCCTCGCGGCTACGTTGCGGGCGAGGCGATCTCCAGGCTGAGCATGTCGTGCGCGACGAGCGCACCGGGGAGGTGGCGGCGTTCGCTCAGGTGGCTGAGCAGAAAGCGCGTGCGCGGGTGCTCCGCCATCAGGACGGCGACCTCGTCGCGCCACAGGTGTCCTCCGGGGGTCGGGCCGTCCCATCCCGTGCACTCGCACACGTAGAGGTCGCATCCGTCGATCGAGCGCCTCAGGCCGCCGCAGAGCTCGCTGTCGCCCGAGAAACCCACCCTGGCGCCTGCGGCGTCCGTCAGCCGGTATGCAAGCGACGGACCCGTGCTGTGGACCACCGCATGGCTCTCCACGCGATACCCGGCAAGCTCCACGTCACTGCCGTCCTGCATGACCACGTACTCCGGGGCAACGTTGACGTCGACCTCGTGCCGGATGTGCGAGCCATAGCCGTCACCGAGCAGCCGTGCGATGTATTCCCGTGTCCCGATCGGACCGCCGATCACGAGCCTGCCGGGGACCGGCGCCTCGGTGAAGGCCCGAGCGCCGAGCACGGTCGGGAGCGTGAAGCAGTGGTCGGCGTGGAAGTGCGTGAGCAGGATCAGCGTTATCGCGTGCACTGACGTGGCGGCACGGCGGACCAGCGCCGGGACCGGTGCGCCGCAGTCGACCAGGACCCGTCCGTCGACGAGGTATCCGGCGTTGCAGCCACATGTGCTGAACGCGCTGCCACTGCCGAGGACGGTGAGTCGCATGGCACAAGGTTAGCCGCCCTCGAGCGGTGGTATTAAGCGTCCGTGCGACTGGATAGATTCACCGAGCGTTCTCAGGAAGCGCTGACTGCCGCCCAGCAGGCGGCGCAGCAACTGCAGCATCCGACCGTCGAGCCCGAGCACCTCCTGCTGGCGCTGCTCGAACAGGAGGACGGTCTCGTCCCCGCGCTGCTGCGCAGGCTCGAGGTGGCGCCGGACCCGATGGCCGCGCGCCTCCACGCGAGCCTCGAGAACCGGCCGAAGCAGGTCGGGGTCACCGAGCCGAGCGTCGGCAACGCGCTGCGGACCGTGCTCATGACCGCATTCGAAGAGATGAGCCGGCTCAAGGATGAGTACGTCTCGACCGAGCATCTCCTGCTTGCGCTGTGCGCGAAGCCGGAGGGTGAGGCGGGCCGGCTCCTCCAGCAGGCCGGTGTCACGACTGATCGCGTCTACGCGACGCTCGAGGCGGTCCGCGGCTCGCAACGGGTCACCGATGCGAATCCGGAAGCCAAGTACCAGGCCCTCGAGAAGTACGGGCGCGACCTCACCGAGGCGGCGCGCCGCGGCAAGCTCGACCCCGTGATCGGTCGCGACGACGAGATCCGCCGCGTGATCCAGGTGCTCTCGCGCCGGACCAAGAACAACCCGGTGCTCATCGGCGAGCCCGGGGTCGGCAAGACCGCGATCGCAGAGGGGCTCGCCCAGCGAATCGCGTCCGGCGACGTCCCCGAGGGGCTGAAGGACAAGCGTGTGATCGCGCTCGACCTCGGCTCGATGGTGGCCGGCAGCAAGTACCGCGGCGAGTTCGAGGACCGGCTCAAGGCCGTCCTCAAGGAGGTCACGTCGTCCGACGGGGCCGTGATCCTGTTCATCGACGAGCTGCACACACTGGTGGGCGCGGGCGCCGCCGAGGGCGCGATGGACGCCGGCAACATGCTCAAGCCCGCGCTCGCGCGCGGCGAGCTGCGCTGCATCGGGGCGACCACCCTCGACGAGTACCGCAAGCACATCGAGAAGGACGCCGCGCTCGAGCGACGCTTTCAGCCGATCGTCGTCGACCAGCCCTCGGTGGAGGACACCATCAGCATCCTCCGTGGCCTGAAGGAGAAGTACGAGGTGCACCACGGCGTGCGCATCACCGACGCCGCGATCGTTGCCGCAGCCGTGCTGAGCAACCGCTACATCACGGATCGCTTCCTTCCGGACAAGGCGATCGACCTCATCGATGAGGCGGCGTCGAAGTTGCGCATCGAGATCGACTCGTTGCCGACCGAGCTCGACGTCGTGGAACGCGAGGTCCGTCAACTCGAGATAGAACGCGAAGCGCTTCGGAAGGAGTCGGACAAAGCTTCCAAGGAGCGTCTCGACCGCCTCGAGCGTGAGCTCGCCGACCTTCAGGAGCGGGGCCGGGGGCTGCGCACGCGCTGGGAGCAGGAGAAAGGCGCACTCTCGACCATCCGCGACATCAAGGAGCGGACGGAGCAGGTGCGCCACGACGCGGATCGCGCGGAGCAGATGAGCGACTTCGGTCGCGCGGCGGAGCTGCGCTATGGACAGCTCAACGAGTTGCAGCGCGCGCTCGAGCAGGAGCAGGCGCGGCTCGTCGAGCTCCAGGGAGATCATCCCCTGCTCAAGGAGGAGGTCGGCGAGGAGGATGTCGCCACCGTCGTCTCGAGGTGGTCGGGCGTGCCGCTCAACAAGATGCTCGAAGGGGAGATGCAGAAGCTGCTTCGAATCGAGCAGGACCTGCACGGCCGGGTCGTCGGTCAGGACGACGCGATCAACGCCGTCGCCAATGCTGTTCGCCGTGGACGCGCCGGCCTTGCGGACCCCAACCGGCCGATCGGATCGTTCATCTTCCTCGGACCCACCGGCGTGGGCAAGACGGAGCTGGCGCGCGCGCTTGCCGAGCTGCTCTTCGACGACGAGCGCTCCATGATCCGGCTCGACATGAGCGAGTACATGGAGAAGCACACCGTCTCGCGGCTGGTCGGTGCGCCCCCGGGCTACGTCGGCTACGAGGAGGGTGGACAGCTCACCGAGGCGGTGCGGCGCCGGCCGTACAGCGTGCTCCTCCTCGACGAGATCGAGAAGGCGCACCCGGATGTGTTCAACGTGCTGCTGCAGCTGCTCGAGGACGGCCGTCTCACCGACGGACAGGGGCGCACCGTCGACTTCCGCAACTGCGTCGTGATCATGACCAGCAACATCGGATCGCAGCTCATCGCCGATGTGCCCCCGGAGGCGGACGCCGCCGTGTGGGACCGGGTCCGCGACGGTGTGCTCAGCGAGCTGCGCGCCAACTTCCGCCCCGAGTTCCTCAACCGCGTCGACGACATCATCCTGTTCTCCCGGCTCGACCGCGCGCAGCTCCGGCAGATCGTCGACATCCAGCTCCGCGGCGTCCGTGACCGGCTGGCTGCGCGCAAGCTCACGCTCCACGTCACCGAGCAGGCCGTCGACGCCCTCGCCGCCGAGGGCTACGACCCGACGTACGGGGCCCGGCCGCTCAAGCGCGTGATCCAGCGCCGGCTGCAGGACCCGATCGCGATGGCCATCCTCGAGAGCAGGTTCAGCGAGGGCGACACCATCGAGGTTGACGCCAAGGATGGCCAGATCACGATCACTCGCGCCGAGACGAGTGCGTCGCCGGTGATCCCGGAGCCCGCGGGGGTCTGACCGTCATCAGGTCCGCGCCGGGGCGGCTCGCGCCGCGAGCACCGACCCGCAGAGGATGAGCGCGAATCCGGCGGCGATGCCGCCGGTGAGGGGCTCGTGGAGCAGGAGCACCCCGAGGGTCACGGCGACCGCGGGGTTCACGTACGTGATCACGGTCGCGCGCACCGGGCCGATCTCGGCGATCAGCGCGAAGAAGAGCAGGAACGCGAGCGCGGTGCAGACCACGCCCAGCGTGAGCACCGAGGCGACGACCTGTCCCGAGGGCCACGCGTGGGGCAGCTGGATGATCGCCGCAGGCGCGTAGGCGAGCGCCGCGAGCAGCAGCGAAGCAGCGATCACGCCGAGCGACGGAAGGTCGTTCAGCTTCCGGTTGATGATGAACGGCCCGGTCGCGTAGCAGATGGCCACGCCGAGGACCTCGGCGATCGCACCGAAGGTGGATGACGACACGTCGAAGCCGACCAGCACGCCGACCCCGAGAAGGCCGATCACGAGACCGACGATCCGCCGCCACCCGTGCCGCTCGCCGCTGCGCGTGATCAGCCCGATCACCACGCCGATGAGCGGCACCGTCGAGACGAGCAGGCCTGACAGCGAGCTCGAGATTCGCAGCTCCGCGTCGGAGAGGAGCACCCATGGGATTCCCATCTCGATGGCCGTGTAGGCGACGATCCACCCCCAGCGCCCGAGGAGCGGCCGGACGTCGACCCTGGTGAGCGCGATCGGGACCAGCAGGACCGCACCGAGCGCGAAGCGCATGAAGACGAGATCGACCGGCCCGAGGCCTTCCAGCGTCACCTTGATGAGCAGGTACGGGATGCCCCAGATCACGCACATCGCCGCGAAGAGCGCCAGGCCGCGTCTGCTCACCGCGCGATCTTCTACGCTGTGCCGCTCCTCATGACGCAGCCCTCCCCGAATCGCGCCCCGAGCCCCCTCCTGCTCACCATCTCATCCCTGTTTGTGGCGACGCTCGTGGCTTCCAACATCCTGGCCGTGAAGATCGCCGCGGTCGGGCCGTTCTCGGTGCCGGCGGCGATCGTGATCTTTCCGCTCGCGTACCTGTTCGGCGACGTCCTCACCGAGGTGTGGGGATACCGCGTCGCGCGCGCCGTGATCTGGACCGGGTTCCTCGCGAACATCGTCGTGGTGCTCTTCATCGCCGCCGCGATCGCCATCCCGGCGGACCCGCACTACGGCGACCAGGCCGCGTATGCCCGCGTGCTCGGCGAGAGTCCGCGCCTTGTCCTGGCATCGCTCACCGCGTACCTGCTCGGAGAGTTTCTCAACGCCTTCGTGCTCGCGCGATTGAAGGTCGCCACGCGTGGCCGCTTCCTCTGGACTCGAACCATCGGTTCAACGCTGGTCGGCCAGGGTGTCGACAGCGTTGCGTTCATCTCCCTCGCGTTCGCCGGCACGCAGCCCTGGTCGGTGCTGATCATCATCATTCGCGACGTGTGGATCGTGAAGGTGCTGTACGAGGTTGTCGCCACGCCGATCACGTATGCGCTGGTCACCGCGCTGAAGCGGATCGAGGGAGTGGACACATACGACCGCGACACCAAGTTCGCGCCCATTCCGCTTGCCTCGCTGCGCGCGAGGTTGCGTGGAGCCGAGCAATGAGCGACGAACCGTACGGAACCCGCGCGATCCGCGAGGCGAAGCTCGAGGCGTTCGACAACCGCACGCCGGATCGCGACTACACGATCCAGTTCACGATTCCCGAGTTCACCTGTCTCTGCCCGATCTCAGGATTCCCCGACTTCGCGACGCTGCACGTCCGCTATGTGCCGGGCCCGCGCTGCGTGGAGTTGAAATCGTTGAAGCTGTACATCAACGGATATCGCGACCGGAACGTGTATCACGAGGACGTCGTGAACATCGTGCTCAACGACCTCGTGGCGCTGCTCGAACCGCGGTATTGCGAGGTGGTGGGCGACTTCAACGTTCGCGGCAACATCAAGACCGTCGTCCGGGCCAGTCATCGCGATGCGTCGTGGACCGGTGCGGCGGATCCCTGGTGGCGGCACGGAGGAGACGCGGGGCCGCCGGATGCGTAGCCGCGCTAAGTCCGGATCGTAGGTACGCGCAGACGTCCGCCAGAGGCAAGGAGGAGCGGCGGGCTCCCGGATGCGTAGACCGGAATCGTAGGTACACGCAGACGTCCGCCAGAGGCAGGGATGGTGACCGGCGGCGCCATCCCTGCCTCTGCCCGCAGCGCCACTAAGTTCGAAGCGGCAGGCAGCGCGCCGTAACTGTCATATGTCGCCTGCAGTACCCCGTTTCGCAGGGATCCGGGGCATACTGCACGCCAGGTCACGGCACCGCGCCGCTTCACAGCATTCGTTCCCTCCACATCTCAGCACCACCCTCGATGGCCACACACACACTTCCCGCCGGCTGGTCGCTTCTTGCTGCGCGCCCGCGCGAGGAGTTGCATCAGGCACTCCTGACCAGCACGTGCGAACTCTCTTTCGGCGATCTTCCCATCGACTGGTGGGACCGGTCAGCCGAGGTCTGGCGTCCGACTTCGATCGTTCGTCTGCTCGGCGGCGTGTGGGACGTGGGCCGTGATGTGGAGGTGCTCGTCCCGGACGGGGGAGGCACTTCGCTTGCCAGGGTGAGCATCGCCGAAGTGCGGCTTTCGCGACTGCTCACGGCGGGCATCGCTCGATACTGGGTTGCGCGGTATCAGAAGCTCCTGGTGCTCCGGCTCATCGAGCAGGCCGCCGTCCTCGGCGGCGACCCCGACCCGCTGCGACGTCTCGCGGCGCGCATCCGCCACCAGGAGTCCCTGGGATACGACGTCTGGGCCACCGCGCACCTCATGGGGGCGCGAGATGGTGTCGAGTACGCACCGGAAGTGCCCTCCGCAACCGGCGACATCGGATGGGAACCCGCCGGCAACGGCGACCCCGCGGCGATCATCCACGCGGCCGTGCGAGTTCTTGCGGCCGACCTCCTGAGACTGGACGGAGCCCTCGAGGAGGCGGGTGCGACCGCAGAGGAGCGCGCCGCGCATCCGCTCCTCGCCGCGATCACATCGCTGCTGCTGCGGTCTCCGGCCACACCGATGGTCAGCCCAGCGGGATCCGACTCTCACCGGGCTTGAGCAGCACCCGTACGGCGGCGTCGTCTCGGCACTGCTCGCGGATCCGGAGCCAGAGGCGGTCACCGTCGATCTCGAATCCATCGCCCGATTGCGCGAGCACGGCGACCACCTGCGGGTCGATCGCGCCGACGCCGTCAAAATCCGGGATCCGTGCGCTGATGCCGAAGGCCGGGCCGAGCTCGCTCATCCGCCTCGTCCAAGCGCCGATGGGGACACGTGGCATCGCCTCTCCCAGCAGGGTGGCGAGCAGGAGCGCCAGCCCGCCGATCGACGACCGCGCCGGCTCGTCGAGGTGATCCGACAGCGCACGCTCGTGGACGAGACCGGTCACGACCTCGCGAGCCCGAGCCGCTGAGTCGTCAGGGGGCACCACCACCCAGAGTGCGCGCATGCCGGCGCGAGCGCTGAAGCCGCCGTCGACGACGATCCGTCCCGGGACCGACGAGGCCGCGGCCTGGAGGGTCGCGAGCTTCGACCCCGGTCCGACGGTGCTCCCGGGCGCCAAGCCGGTCTCCTCATCCCAGGATCGGGTAGCGCGGCTGACGCGGCCGTCGCTGAGCGCGGCGATCGGCAGCGCCAGGCGGCGGATGCCCAGCTCGAGCGTCGCCGCAAGCGTGCCGTCGCCGGTCGCTCTGGGCGGGTAGACCGTGCCGCCGATCGCGTCGGCCGCGATCCGCGCAAACCCGAGGCCCCATCGATCGCGGTCTGCTCTTCGTCGCGCGGTGGCGATGCGCGGAGCCGGCCCGGTGTGCCGCCACACGACTCGAAACGTGGTCCGGTCCACCTCGATGCGGACCGACGCTGCGGCGTCATGGCGCTCGGCATTGACCGCGAGTTGCACGAGCACCAGCGCGGCCGCCTCGGGACCGAGCACCGGCCGCGAGGGTCCGCTGAACGCCTCGACGGCCATGCCGGTGCGAGCGGTGATTCCGGCGCGCGCGAGCTCGACGACATCGTCCGTGGTCCCCCACCCACCGGGTTCGCGACCCGCCACGAGACGCAGTGCGCCGCCGAGCATCCGGATGCGCTGCGCCTGGGTGCCGGTCAGCGAGCGCGCCGCGACGTCGATGCTGTCCAGCAGCCGGATGAGGAGCTCGTCGCAGTGCGTGGACGCGGGACGCTCCGCACCGGATACGAGACCGCGCCCGGGCCGTTGCCATCCCATTCCGGCGTGCGCGCGATCACCGCGCCGGCGGCGTCGACGAGGGCCGCCGCGAGCGGGAGCTCGGCGATCTCGGCCAGGGTGAGGTTCACGTCTCGATGCCGGGTTCGGCTGCCTCGGTCGCCGTCACGCTGATGCGGTACTTGCGATTGCCGTGACTCACAAGGCGCACCGCCGAGCCGTGGCTCTGCAGCCATTCGCCGAAGCGACGCACCGCTTTGGTCGCGGTGTCCGAATGAAACGTGACGATGTCGGGGTGGTGCACCACCAACCGGATCGCTTCGCGGTGGTGATGTTGCTCGAGGGTCGGGAGATGCACCACCACGGTCCCGTCGTGAATGCGGAGATCGCCGACCGTGCGATCGAGCATCCTGTCGATGCGTTCGAGCAACGACGCGTCACCGTCGCGCTTGTCGTGCAGCAGGGCTCGCGGATGCGAGCGCTGGATCTGACTGCGCACGTTGAAGGCGTCGATGTTCTGCGAGTACACGATGACCGGGCACTCGCGAAGCTCGCGCGCGAGCCGCGAGAGCACATCGCCACTGCTCGCGGTGCGGTCGGGTGCCTTGCCGAGGTCCCAGTCGATGATTGCGAGGACCGGCCTGCTCGAGTACCGGTTGTGCTCGAGCAGCGAGAGTGCGCGAGACGCGCTGCGCGCGCCGAGCGGATGGAACCGCTTGCGCGTGAAGTGGCTCTGCAGCTCGTCGAGGGTCTCGGCGTCGTCCTCGAGGATGAGGACCTCCGGATTGGCTCTCACCGTCGCTGCTCGGCCGGGACTGGAGCGAGCGTCATGCGCGCATCGCCGCCGCGCACGGCGGTCCATCCGGCGTCGTGACGCGCGAGCACGCCCGCGGCGGCGCGAAAGCTGCGCGTTGGGAGCGCGAATCCACCCGGGTACGCCGCGACCAGTGACTCGAGGGTGGCGCCCCGCAGGAGCGTGCCGTCGCCGAGCTCCACGCCGCTTCCCGGTGCGAGGCGCATTCCGCCGACATGTGCCGCGCACGAACGCCGTACGGCGTCGAGCAGGGCGGCCGGCCGCTCGAAGATGCGAGCGTGCCCCGGAAGGGCATCGGCCGCGCAGCCGAGCCAGAACGTGAGCACCGGCCGTTCACGGAGGAGCAGGGAGAGCGCCGGGGTCAGCGACACGGCGCTGCCGACGACCATCCACGGCCAGGGCAGGCAGGCCGCGGCGATCTCGTCGGCGTCATCCTGCCGGGCATCGCGGACCACGGCCATGCCGGATGGCACCACGTCGCGAACGGCAACCGCAAGCTCGCCGTCGATGGTCACGACGAGGATGGCCCGGCTCCGATCCGGGGCTCGCACGCCAAGCATCCACGGAGCGTCGGTGGCCCCCACGAAACATCCCTCCACGCCGAGCCTCGCGAGCGAACGGAAGGGTCCGTGCCCGCGGGCGGCCTCGGTCAGTGTAGGGGTGACGGGGGTACGGGGGGCCAGCCAGGTGGACACGGACACCCCGTAACCATCGGCTGCGCCTCCGGACATGGCGCGGACAGACGCACCGGGCTGCGACGTGGCAGACTGAGCGCGGTATGTCGACCTCAGACGCCGGGGAGCCAGCCACCGAATCGGTCCGGCTGGCGCTCACCGGGATCCTCCACAGCCCCCTCGTCGATCGAGCAGGGGGCCGGCTCGGCCGGGTTGACGACGTCATCGCCCGCTTCGCCGAGGGCGGGTATCCGCCCGTCACCGGCCTCGTCGGCCGCATCGCGGGGAGGAAGCTCTTCATTCCGCGCGACCGGATCGCGGCCATGAAACCGGGCAGCGTGCAGCTCGCCGGTGAAGACCTCAACCTCGCCCATTTCGAGCGGCGGCAGGGAGAGGTGCTGCTCGGGGACGACGTGCTCGGTCGCCGTCTCATCAGCGTCGACGCCGGCCGGCTCGTGGTCGCACACGACATCGAGTTGCGCGAGGAGGACTCGCGATGGGTCGTCGCGGGCGTCGACACGCGTCCCCGAGGTTGGCGCGGCCGGTTGCTCGGTGGTCGCGGTGAGAACCAGGGATTCGTCGACTGGGCGGCCGTCGAGCCGTTCGTCGGACACGTCCCGACATCGCGGTTGCTGATGCCGCTGCGGCGCCTTCGCCGTCTGCATCCCGCCCAGATCGCCGACCTGGTCGAGGCGGCCTCGCACGACGAGGGTGAGGAGATCATCTCGGCCGTTCACGGCGACCCCGAGCTCGAGGCCGACGTGTTCGAGGAGCTGAACACCGAGCACCAGGTTGAGTTTCTCCGTGACAAGTCGGACGCCGAGGCGGCCGCGGTCCTCGCGGAGATGGGCCCCGACGACGCGGCCGACCTCGTGACGGAGCTGGATCAGCCGCGCCGCGCGCCGATTCTCTCGCTGCTCCCGCCCACGCAGCAGGCGAAGGTGCGCGCGCTCCTCAGCTACGGCCAGAGCAGCGCAGGCGGACTCATGAGCCCCGACTTCGTCTCGGTCGCTCCCGACGCGACCGTCGCGGACGCGCTTGCCGCTGTTCGCGGCGCCGACCTGTTGCCCCAGGTCGTCGCCGACGTGTTCCTGGTGGACGACGGACATCTCGCCGGTTCGGTGCCGCTGCTCGAATTGCTCCGCGCGGACGGCGCGATGAAAATCTCCGAGCTCGTCGAGCACAGCAACGCGTCGATACATGTCGACGACGACTTCCCTGAGGTCGCGCGCCGCATGGCCGACTTCAACCTCACCGTCGTCGCGGTGCTCGACGACGATGACCGGGTCATCGGTGTCATCACCGTCGACGACGTGCTCGAGGCGATGCTGCCCAATTCCTGGCGGCGCCGTGCGGAGGCCGACGCGGACTGAGCCCTGGCCTTCGGGTCAAGCGCGGGTTGTACACTCCCAGTCCGGCAAGCGTATTTGTGGGGTGTAGGCACTGACACATGGACGGCGGCGGCAGTCCCCAGTCCCGGCAACTTAACGGGCCGGCCCGCATCGAGGTAGCGAAGCACTCGTGACCTCCTGAGCGGACAGGCCCGCTCAGTCTTGCCGTCATCGACGGTGGGAGGTCCGAATTGGCGCAGGAGAAGGCTCGCAAGACGGCCGCCAAGCCGTCGACCGGTCCGAAGATCACCGTGGACGGCGCGCATCACGGCGATATTCGCGGTGCCTTCGGCACGATCGGCGAGCACGACCCCTCCGCTGCGCGGTCGTGGCGTCGCAGGCTGCTCGCTCTTGCCGTGATCGTCGGACCCGGCCTCATCGTGATGGTCGGGGACAACGACGCCGGTGGGGTCTCGACATACGCGGCAGCCGGGCAGAACTACGGAACGAGCCTGCTCTGGACCCTGCTCCTGCTCATTCCGGTGCTCATCGTCAACCAGGAGATGGTGGCGCGCCTCGGCGCTGTCTCCGGCGTCGGGCATGGACGGCTGATCTTCGAGCGGTTCGGCAAGATCTGGGGCCGGTTCGCCGTGAGCGATCTCTTCGTTCTCAACTTCCTCACGATCGCCACCGAGTTCATCGGCATCTCGCTCGGCGCTCAGTATTTCGGAGTGCCCGCGTGGGTTGCCGTGCCACTTGCCGGACTCGTCCTCGTCGGCATCACGGTCACCGGCCGTTTCGAGACGTGGGAGCGGCTGATGTTCGTCCTCCTCTTCGGAAATCTCCTGTGCATCCCGCTGATGTTGCTCTGCCATCCAACGCTTGGGCCTGTCGTGCAGCACTTCGTCATCCCCGGTGTGGAGGGAGGCTTCAAGTCCGACGGCGTGCTCCTCATCGTCGCCATCGTCGGGACGACGGTCACCCCCTGGCAACTCTTCTTTCAGCAATCCAATGTTGTGGACAAGCGCATCACACCTCGCTGGATTCCATACGAGCGGGCGGATACCGTGATCGGCGCAATGGTGGTGGTCATCGGTGCGACCGCCATCATGGTGGGGACCGCATTCGCCTTCAGTCGCACCGGTGGTGGACAGAACAATCCGAACGCCTTCACCAACGCCTTTGACCTTGCCAACGCCCTCAAGGCGCGCGTCGGACCGGCGGTGGGCGCGATCTTTTCGATCCTGCTGATCGACGCCTCGGTTGTCGGCGCGAGTGCTGTGACGCTGTGCACGTCCTATGCGTTCGGTGACACATTCGGCATCAGGAATTCGCTGCATCGCTCATGGCGCGAGGCGAAGTCCTTCTACGCGACGTTCACGGTGATCGTGACGCTGGCCGCTGTGTTCGTGCTCATTCCCGGAGTGCCGCTCGGCCTGGTGACGACGGCGGTGCAGGCGCTGGCCGGAGTCATGCTGCCGAGCGCGTGTCTCTTCCTGCTGTTTCTCTGCAACGACCGGGACGTGCTCGGTCCCTGGGTCAACCGTCCGTGGTTCAACCTGCTCGCGTCGCTCGTCCTCGGTGTGCTTCTGATCCTCTCGGTCATCCTCGTGGTGTCGACCATCCTTCCCGGCATCGACGTCGCGGAACTGTTCCTTGTGCTCACCGCCGTGATGATCGTCGGGTTGGTGATCGCGATCGTGATCAACGTTCGCTCGCGGCGCGAGCGACCTCGTGACCCGCGAATGGACGAGGACCGCGAGACCTGGCGAATGCCGTCACTCGCCCTGCTCGAACAGCCCGTCAAGTCGCGCGGGCGGCTCATCGCGCTGTGCTCGGTGCGAGGTTATGCGATCGTGGCGATGGTGAGCCTGCTCGTCAAGACCATCCTCGCCTCTCACGGTGGACACTAGGCGCGGCCTCGGCTGCGCGAAGGGCCTTGCGAAGCCGCGGTCGCGCGGGATGTACACTTTCGAACAACGACAAACCTCGTTCTCGGGGTGGAGGGAATCACATATGGACGGCGGCGACAGTCCCCGGTCCCGGCAACGTACGGGCCGGCCCGCAGCGAGGTAGCGAAAGCATTCGTGACCTCCTGAGCGGACAGGCCCGCTCAGTCTTGCCGTCATCGACGGTGGGAGGTCCGAATTGGCGCAGGAGAAGGCTCGCAAGGCCGACGCCGAGGTGGCGCGCGGCAACACGGCGGTTCTTGATGCCGCACACCTCGGAGACATCCGCGGCGCCTTCGGGACGATCGGCGAGCACGACTCGAACACACCGCGCACATGGCGCCGCCGACTCCTCGCCCTTGCCGTGATCATGGGTCCCGGCCTCATCGTGATGGTCGGCGATAACGATGCCGGTGGTGTCGCCACCTACGCCCAGGCCGGACAGAACTACGGCACGAGCCTGCTCTGGACGCTCGTGTTCCTCATCCCGGTGCTGATCGTCAACCAGGAGATGGTGGTTCGCCTCGGTGCGGTCACCGGGGTCGGGCACGGCAGGCTGATCTTCGAGCGGTTCGGCCGCTTCTGGGGCTGGTTCGCAGTCGGCGACCTATTCATCCTCAACTTCCTCACCATCGCCACCGAATTCATCGGCATCTCGCTGGGCGCCTCGTACTTCGGCGTCACCCCATATCTCGCCGTGCCGCTCGCGGGACTCCTGCTCATTGGAATCACCGTGACGGGCCGTTTCGAGACATGGGAGCGGCTCATGTTCGTGATCCTTTTCGGCAACCTCCTGATCATCCCGTTGGTGATCCTGAGTCACCCGAACATCGGTCAGGTGGCGCACGACCTCGTCATCCCGGGCATGAAGGAGGGCGCGACGTCTGGCCTCACGTCCAACGGCGTGCTCCTTATCATCGCCATCGTCGGAACGACCGTCGCGCCGTGGCAGCTCTTCTTCCAGCAGAGCAACGTCGTCGACAAGCGCATCACACCGCGATGGATCCCGTACGAGCGAGCCGATACGGTCATCGGCGCATTCGTCGTCGTTGTCGGCGCCACTGCGATCATGATCACGACGGCATTCGCCTTCCAGAGCACCCCGCTTGCGGGGCAGTTCGTCAATGCCGGAACCGTTGCGTCCGGGATCGCGCACCATCTCGGCTCTGCGGCCGGTGCTCTGTTCGCCGTCCTGCTCATCGACGCGTCGATCATCGGTGCGAGTGCCGTGACCCTGGCGACGTCCTATGCATTCGGTGACACGTTCGGCATCCGGCACTCGCTGCACCGCTCGTGGCGGGAGGCCAAGCCGTTCTATGCGACGTTCACGGCGCTGGTCGTGCTTGCCGCCGGGCTGACGCTGTTTCCCAACGCGCCGCTCGGATTGATCACCACCGCGGTGCAGGCCCTGGCAGGCGTGTTACTGCCCAGCGCAAGTCTCTTCCTGCTCCTCCTCTGCAACGACCGCGAGGTGCTCGGTCCGTGGGTGAATCGGCCATGGTTGAACATCGTCGCGACACTGATCCTCGGCATCCTGGTTATGCTGTCGCTCATCCTGGTCGTGACCACCGTGTTCTCATCGGTGAACGTCCCGCTCCTGCTCGCCATCCTCAGCGTGGTGATGCTGGCTGCGCTGGTCGGCATCACCGTTTTCACCACCCGTGGTACGCGCGCACGGCCGGCCGAGGCATTCGAGGACGAGGATCGTGAGACGTGGCGTATGCCGCCGCTGGCGCTGCTGACGCGCCCCGAGCAGTCACGCAGCCGGCTCGTCGCGCTGTATTCCATGCGCGCCTATCTCGTGCTCGCGGTCCTTCTCCTGCTGGTCAAGGCGGTACAGCTCGGGACTGGCCACTAGGGCGCGATCGGCACTCTCGCGAACGGCGTGACACATGGGCGGCCGGGCGCGTGCTCGTAGACGATTCGCCCGGCTCCAGCCATCACTGTCGACGCCGACACCGTCCCGTACACATCACCATGGATGCAGGCCGCGTCCACCGGCGAATCACTCGCCGACGTGTGGCCGGCGAGCATCGCGCGCAGCCCGGTCAGGGTCGCGTCGGGATCGCCATCGTGTGCGAGCGTACGATCCATCGCGGCCAGGAGCATGGCCACCTTCGGGCTGCTCGCGTCGTCGACGTCACGGGTGGTGAGCACGTGGTGCCCCGGGTTCAGGTCGACCACGCGCACCGGGCCGGAGTCGTCGACATGAGCGACGAGTGCTCGGTCCGCGCTCAACCAGAGCACGTTGACCGGGTTGTAGCGCCCGGGTCCAAGACCGGCAAGGCAGCCTGGGATCTCCGCAGGATCGGCGGCGAGCAGCGAGACCGCGATCTCGCCCCGGGAGCGGCGTGAGGGATCGGGCGGGAGCGGTGGACCTTCGGTGGGATGCCGGTTGGTCACGGCGCAGACCCTGCCGTCCGCGGCCACGGCCAGCCAGGTCCCGCCGGCGACGAGGTCGCGCCCCCCGAGGATCAGCGGGTCGGAGCTGAGCGGCCCGGGCGGTGCGCTTGGGCGGGCAATGAGTTCATCGCGGTTTGCGGCGAGCACGATCGGCGCGGCGGGGTGGCATCTCCAGGCAAGGAGGATCGTGCACACCGGCGGAATCGTATGCGGACGCCTCACGCCGGTGTGAACTCTGTGAACACGGCCTCGCGGCGCCGTGACGACACGCCGACTTTCATCTCGGCGCGGAGGTATTAAGACGAAGGTTGAAACACGTCAATGAGCGCCAACGTGACCATCAAGCCGACTCCCCGCAGGCGCCCGAGAGCCCGCGCCGCACTGGCGCTGCTTCCCGGCGTCTTCGTGCTGATGCTCGCCGGGGTCTCCGGAGTGGCGGCCGCCGCGAACCCGGGCCCCAGCGCCAGTCCCAGTCCTTCGCCCACCGCGGGCCAAAGGCACAAGTGCCCCTACGGCATCGATCCGAATACCGGGAGGTGCTGCTGGACGAAGACGTGCATCAAGCCGCCGCCAACCTCTTCGCCCACGGCGACTCCCAGCCCGACTCCGAGCCCGACCGGTGGCGGCAGCGGCACGGGCAATGGCAACGGCGGCGGCCCGACGCCGACGCCCATCGCCACGCCGACGAGCACTCCGGCGCCGACCGGCACGCCCGCACCCACCGCCAAGCCGGTGTCACCCTCAGGTGGCTCGACCGCCACCCACTCGGGCGGCAACAGCTCCAGAGGCAGTGCCGGGAGCGCTCACACCCAGCCTCCGGCGGATCCGACCCCCTTCGCACCGCTTTCGAGCGCGGTTTCGGCCGTGTCCACGGGCGAGGGTCTCGACGCCGCCACCATCCCGCCGGTCGAGGCGCTCACGCCGCTCAGCGGTCTCGCCTTCGGCAACGGTTTGAATCTCGGCCCGGTCCTGCTGCTCATCGACCTCATCGCGATCGGCCTGCTCGTCTACCTCGTGCGGACCCGCTGGCTCGCCCCCGAGGCCTGACCGACAGCCACCGGTCCCGCCCCCGCGCCGATGCCATCGAGGCCCTGTGCGATGGCGGCCGCGGTGGCATCGGCGGCATGACGGGCCGCATCGGCGAGTGACGCGCCGCGCGCGAGCTCAGCGGCGAGCGTGGCCGAGTGCGTGCATCCGGTGCCGTGGGTTGCGCCTCCCTCGACCCAGGTCACCGGAATCTCCAGGTATTCGGCGCCGTCGAAGAGCAGGTCCGACCCCTCACCCGTGCCCCCGGTGATCAACACCGCCCGGGCTCCTCGCGAGACGATCCGCTCCGCCAGCGTCCGCCGGTCGCCGTCGAGGCCGGCGAGCATGCGAGCCTCGGCGAGGTTCGGCGTCACCACGGTCGCCAGCGGCAGCAGGGAGCGGATCAGCACCTCGACCGCTTCTGGATCGAGCAGCGCCGCCCCCGTGCTTGCGCGGAGCACCGGATCGACCACGAGTGGGGTCGGGTGGCGCCGGAGGAAGTCCACGACCGCCTCGATGATCGCCGCCTGGAGAAGGGCGCCGGTCTTCACCGCGTCCACGCCGATGTCGTCGTAGACAGCCTCGAGTTGCGCGGTGATGATCGAGATCGGAAGCGGATACGTGGCCAGGATCGCCGTCGTGTTCTGCGCGGTGACACCGACGAGTGCGGTCATTCCGTGGCAGCCGGCGGCGGCGAACGCCTTGAGGTCCGCCTGGATCCCCGCGCCCCCACCGGAGTCGGAGGTCGCGATCGTCAGGCAGCGCGGGGGTGTCACCCGCCCATCGTAGATCCACCCGGCGGTGCTCTCGGGCTGCGCCCGGTCGGACACCTAGGAGGCTCTTGCGATCACCGGCGACCGCGCTGTCTCGTCGAAGACGACGTAGCGATCCTTGCCCTGGCGCTTGGCGAGGTACATCGCCATGTCCGCGCGGCGCATGAGCTCCTCGGGTTCGGGCGCGTCGGCCGCATCCTCGACGACGGCGACGCCGACGCTCGCTCCGATGGTGACGACGGCATCGCCGAGCGGGATGGGTCGCCGAAGCGTCTCGATGATCCGGTCGGCGACCACGGCTGCGTCGCTGAAATGGCGCATGCCGTCGAGGAGCATGCCGAACTCGTCGCCGCCGATGCGCGCCGCCATGTCGAGCTTGCGAACCTGCACGCGCAGGCGAGCCGCCACCTCGCTGAGCACGCGATCGCCGACCGCGTGCCCGAACGTGTCGTTGATCTCCTTGAAACCGTCGAGGTCGATGAACATCACGGCGATCGGGCGCTGCGTCGTCGGCAGCTGGGCCAGCGATGTCCGGATCGTGTCGATGAACAGCGACCGGTTCGCGATCTGCGTGAGCGGGTCGTAGAAGGCTCGGCGGGCCAGATCGGCCTTCTCCACCGACATCGCCCTGATCGCCTCCGCGAGCTGGCCGTTCTCGAGGGCGACGCTGATGAGGCCGGCGACGGTGTTCAGGAGGCTCTGCTCATGCGCTCCGAGCTTGCCGTTGCCACGCATCGGATTGAGCAGGAGCAGCATGCCCTGCGGGCCTTCGCGCCCGCGGAGCACCACCACGGTGCCGGCGGTCGCGGAGCGCTCGGCGAGGGCGAGCCCCAACGACTGATCCCGCGTCACGGTACCGCTCAGGATCGCCGTGGTGCGAAGCTCGTTGAGGACCTCCTGCTCTGCGAAGGTCAGCTCGGACGTGGTCGCCTGCGCGTGTACGTCATCGCCGGTGGAGTTGAAGCGCACCGCAGGGCCACGCACCTCCGGGATGACCACGAGCTCGGCTCGCTCGACGCCGAACATCGTCGTGATGCCGTTCAGCAGCTCGCCGGCGCGCTCGCCGACCTGACGCGTCGAATGCAGGATCTCGGTGGTGCGGTAGAGGAACTCGTTGCGATCCGCGCGACGCTGACTCTCGCCGGCGGCGATCTGTCCGGCGAGGACCAGCACCACCGGGGGCACGAGTGCAAAGGCGAGCCATGGATGCGTTGTGAGGATGAGGAGCGCCACGACCCCGAGTGAGGCGTTGGTGGTGGTTGCGACGACCTGGAACAGGTACGCGCGCGCCACCTCGCCGAGATTGAGCCGGCCCTGAGCGATCATGCTCCCGGCGTTGAGTGCGATCGGGTAGACGAACCACCCGGCGACGATCATCGCCGCGGCGAAGGCGACCATGCTGCGCACCGCCAGCGGGTTGGCGGCCACGGGTCCGACCGCATCGAAGGCGAGGACGGCAACGCCGATGTACACCACGTCGAGCATCGCGTTGGCGAAGTCCTTGACCCAGCGGATGCGCCGCTGCCGTGTCCAGCTGGCGAGGAGCACACCGACCACGTAGCAGGCGAGCAGCTGGTGCGGGTCGACGAGGAAGAGGCCAATCGCGACCGGGATCTCCGTGAGGGAGAGCGTCGACAGCTCGCGGTGCACGCGCACCTGGACGAACAGCAGGCTCGTGACGTAGCAGGCGGCGAGCTCGACCCACCATGGGATGGCGCCCATCTCCGTGACTCGCTGCACGTCGCGAAGCGGAAACAGCCACAGCGCCAGACCGAGGAGTCCGAGGCAGGCGGAGAAGACGGCGAGTCGCTGGGGACCGCTGAGCCGGCCGATGCCGGCGCGCGCGCGTGCCACGAGAATCGGTGGATGCGCCACCGACATCTCGCTCATGTCACGTCACGACGCGGCTGTCCCCTGAACATTCGCAAAACGACCTCCTGTCGACTCCACGTCCACGGTCAGCCCCCGCGACCGGCAGGTCGATTGTGTCGCGACATCACGCCGCGCCCGTCCACGGGAGCGTCACAGCGTGGTAACGACACCGGAACGGCGAGGTCAGACCTGAATTTGTTTGGTCCGCGACCTGTCCCGCGCCCTCACATAGCCTCGTGACATGACCATCACAGACGACCGTTCCACGACCCCCGCTCCGGCCGCCGCACCGCCGTCCTACGTCCGCCGCCATCCAATCCTTGCAGCCTTCGGGGTGCTCTCCGGGCTCTCGCTGTTCGCGGCGCTCTGGCCGGTGAGCGCGGTGGTGATCGGTGTCGCGGTGGCGGGCCACGCAACCGGACTTGATCGAACCGCGCTGCTTCTGGCGGAGCGGCTCGTCGAACGCATCGGCGCTGCCTCGCATCGCCACGCCCATCCCGAGCCGGAACCCGCGGCCCCCGCGCCGTCGTTGCCCGAACCCGCGGCGCCCGCCCCGTCGGCGCCCGCCCCGTCAGCGCCCGCCCCGTCAGCGCCTCGTCGCGAAGCGCACGCCTCCGCCGCACCGGCGGCGAGGGTGCGGCGGGACCCGCAGGCGCAGGCGCCGGGGGCGCGTCGTCCCGTCCGGAGACACCGCACCTCGGTCGCCGAGCGTCATGCCGGTTCGAGGATCGACGGCCCCGGTCTGTGACCACCGCCGTCCGGAGTCAGCCCAGCCGGGCGCGTGCCTCGCGGAGCCGTTGCAGCGTCTTGTCCTTGCCGAGGAACGCCATGGCCTCGATCACCGGCAGTCCGGCGGGGGTCCCGAGGATCGCGACGTAGAGAACGCGAAAGGCGTCGCGGGACTTCACGCCGGCACCGTCGGCGACGGCGCGGACCTTCTCGAGCATGGCGTCGTGGTTCTCGAGGTCCCCTGCCTCGACCGCCTCGACGCACGCGTCGATCATGGCGACGGCGGTGGCCTGATCGACCTTCTTGGGCGGGAATGCGACTCCGGGATCAATGTGCACCTCGCCGAGCAGGGGCGCGCAGAGGCGGGTCGCGTCGGCCAGTGTCACCATCCGCTCGCGCAGCATCGGGATCAGCGCCCGCCGTGTCTCCTTGCTGGTACCGGGCAGGTGGAATTCGAGCGCCTCGACAAGGTCGTCGGTTGCCATGCGCCGGATGTGGATCCCGTTCAGGTCATCGAGGCGCTTGGGATCGAAGACAGCGGCGGCGGCATTGACCCGTTCGAGCGTGAACCGCTCGCAGAGCTCCTCGGGGCTGAACACCTCCTGCTCGTCGCCCGACGACCATCCGAGGAGCGCGATTGCGTTGACGATTGCGGCCGGCAAATACCCGAGCTCGCCGTACTCGAGGACGTTGCGGGCGCCGCGGCGCTTGCTGAGCTTCTGGTGGTCCGGGCCGAGCACCGCCGGAACGTGCGCGAACCGCGGGACGTCCCATCCGAAAGCCCCGTACAGAGCAAGGTGCTTGGGTGTCGACGGGATCCACTCGTCGGAGCGGATCACGTGGCTGATCTCCATGAGGTGATCGTCGACGACCACCGCGAGGTGGTACGTGGGAAACCCGTCGGACTTGAGCAGCACCTGGTCGTCGATGTCCGCGTTGTTGAAGCTCACCCGGCCGCGGACGATGTCGTCCCACTCGGTGACGCCCTCGGGCATCCGGAGGCGCACCACCGCGGCCATGCCGCCGGCGCGTTCCTGCGCGACCTCGTTCTGGCGGGCGAGGCAGCGCCGGTCGTACCGGGTCGGCTCCGAGCGGGCGCGCTGTGCATCGCGCATCGCGGCGAGCCGCACCGGGGTGCACGTGCACCAGTACGCGTGGCCGCCGGCGACGAGCCGGTCCGCATGCTCGCGGTATGTATCGATCCGCAACGACTGGATGTACGGCTCGTGCGGCCCGCCGAGTTCCGGGCCCTCGTCGTAGTCGAGCCCCAGCCAGCTCAGCGTCTCGATGATGAGCGCCTCGGTTCCGGGTATGTAGCGTTCCTGGTCGGTGTCCTCGATGCGCAGGATGAAGTCGCCTCCGGCGTGCCGGGCGGCAAGCCACGCGAAGAGGGCGGTGCGCACGGAGCCGAAGTGCAGCGCGCCGGTGGGTGAGGGCGCGAAACGGGTGCGAACCCGCGCGTCGGGCACTAGGACAAGCTCAGTGTGGCGCGAAGAGCACGAGGGTCAGGATCGTCCATGCCAGCAGACCGACGATGAGCATCGGGGCGTCGAGGTTCGACACCACCACGGCCATGACGCGCGGGGACCCTCCGCCACCTGACGTTGTGGCGGCGTCACCGACGCGGACGACGCCGGGCGGCTTGCCGACGTCGGCCATGCCCCACGGGGGAGGCGGCGCCGGCGGCGTTCCGCGCGGCGTGATGTGCACCTCCTCGTCCTGACGGCGGAGTTTGTCCTCATAGAGGATGCCTGCGATCAGGAACGTGCCGAGGCCACCGGTCGCCAGGCCCATGGCGATCAGGATGATCCCGAGCGCCGTGTTCAGGTAGTCGTTGTAGACGTGGCCGCCGAGCAGGTCCAGGATGCCGCCCGCGATCAGCGCGGCGGCCACGAGGCCGAACCCCACGGTCTTGCCAACAATCTCTCGGACCGGCATGCCGCGAGTATACCGGCGCGCTCAGTTCGCTTTGCAGTCGGCTGCGGCGTGCCCGCACGAACCTAAGATTGGCGGTCGCGCCCGCATCGTCTAGCGGTCAGGACACCACCCTTTCAAGGTGGTAACCGGGGTTCGACTCCCCGTGCGGGTACGGCCGATTTGATCTCGAAATGCCCTCGTGGCTGTGTTACAGTAGCGCGAACGAGCCGCATTTGTTGCCCATTTGTTGCCGCACCGAGCGGCATGAGCTGACAACGAACGGCACGCCGCGACACGGAAAGGGCACCTCATGGCCAGGATTCACAGACGCTCGACGGGTACGTGGGAGGTCGTCGTGGAGCTCGGGCGCGACCCGCGTTCCGGGAGGCGGGAGCGACGGACCTTCACGGTTCGGGGCACCAAGCGCGACGCTGAGCACGCTGCGGCCGCCCAGGTCGCCGCCGTCGCAGGCGGGGCGTTCGGCGACCCAACCCGGGAGACCGTCGAGCAGTTCCTCCGTCGCTGGTTCCGCGACTACGTCGAGCCTTCGCTCGCCCTCAGCACGCAGAGACGGTACCGGGAAGTCGTTGAGTTCGACATCATCCCGTTCGTCGGCCAGCTGCCCCTCCAGAAGCTCCGGCCGCATCACATCATCGCTCTCGAGCAGCAGCTTCGAGTCTCGGGCAACCGACGCACGGGAGGCGGGCTCGGACCTGCTGCGGTGCAGAAGGTCCACGCCGTCCTTCATCGGGCAATGGCGCACGCCGTCCGGTGGCAGGCCATCGCCGTAAATCCGGTGGACGGCGTCGACCGACCGGTGATCCCGAGAACAGAGATTCGTTCGGTCACTCCGGATCAGGCGCGCGTCCTCCTGCGTGCCCTGCGCTCCGAGCGTTACGAACTGCCGCTGCGGGTCGCCCTGCTCTGTGGTCTTCGGCTCAGCGAGCTCCTCGCCGTGCGGTGGTCCGATATCGACTGGGACCATGGCCGGCTGAGCGTCCGCCAGGCGCTTGACCTGCCGGCCGAGGACGGTACTCCACGTTTCAAGGAGACCAAGACGCACCGCGGGGAGCGTCCGCTGTCGCTCCCAACCCAGCTGCTGGAGGAGCTACGACAGCACGGGTCGCGCCAGGTCGAGCTCCGGCTCGCGGCGCCGACGTGGATGGACCGCGATCTCGTCTTCACCAACGACGTCGGGGGGCCAGTTTTGGGCGCCACGCTGCGGGATCACTTCTATCGCGTTCTGGAGCAAGCGGGCCTGCCCCGAATCCGCCTGCACGGCCTCCGCCACAGCATGGCGACGCTGATGCTTGCCGCCGGCGAGCACCCCAAGCTCGTCTCGGAGCGGATGGGGCATGCCAACGTGGCGTTCACGCTTGCGACCTACAGCCACGTGATCCCGGGGATGCACGATGTCGCTGCGCAGCGTCTCGCCGACGTGTTGGACGTCGAGCAAACCGGGCAATCGACGAGCCGCTGAGCCGCTCCGGGTCGCGGTCACGCTGGATTCGCTCATGGATCGGGCGAGATGGTTAGCGGTGGAGCCAGGGCGCTTGGGTTACCTGTCACGCCGCTTTCGACTGGTCTCGTCGTGTCTATTGGCGTGGCGTTAGTTAGGGCATCAACGATCTCCCTTGCAGCAGGACGCAGGATTGCTGCGATGTCGATCACCGCAGAATCGCCGCCCAACCAATGCGTACCCGCTTTTGCCTTCTGCGCCCGATCGCCTGGCGCCACCACCGGACTCACCCCGCACAGCCTTCACTTCCCTCGATCCCGAAGTCACTCACCCAGCATTCACGAGCAGACAATTACACCTGTGGTGGCGGCGAGTGTTCCACGGCGAAAATGTAAGCGGCCTGTAGGCATTTCGCCCCTACGCTGGTACTCGTGCAACACGGGTTCTCGCGATGATCTCCATCGGCAAGCTCACCAGCGTCGAGCACGCGGTGCGGTATCTCCGCGAGGCCATCGCTCACCAGCAGCTCGAGTACTACACGGCTCGCGGGGAGTCGCCGGGACGCTGGAACGGCGCCGGCGCCGAGGCGCTCGGACTGCGCGGTGAGGTGATCGACACCGACTTCGCCGCGGTGCTCAGTGGTACACATCCACGCACGGGTGAGGATCTCGGCAAACACTGGCGGACGCAGTCAGTGGTCGCGTTCGACGTCGCTGTGTCCGCACCGAAGGACGTGAGCATCCTGTACGCACTCGGCGACGAACGCACCCGCGCCACCATCCTGCGCATCCACGCCGAGGGAGTCCAGGCAGCCGCCGACTATCTCCAGGCCAACGCCGGCTGGGCCCGACAGTTCAACCCGAAGACCAGGACGACCGAGGCGGTGCGCGCCAAGTTGGTCATGCCCGAATTCGTGCACCGCACAGCGCGGCCGGTCACCGATCCGAGCACCGGGAGGGTCACGGTTGACCCGCAGCTGCACACGCACGTCACGGTGCCGACGTGGGTGCAGCGACCGGATGGGAGCTGGAGTCAGCTGTACAGCGAGAGCCTGTACCAGCACGCCGCGGCCGCCGGTGCCATCGCTCAGGCGGAGTGGCGCGACCGTCTGGTGCGCGAGCTCGGCATCTCCACTGTGGTGGACGGCAAGGGCTGCTTCTCCATCGTCGGCATCACCGATGCGCAGCGCCGTGAGTTCTCCCGGCGCACTCAGCAGATCGAGGCGCTCGAGCGCCAGCTGGGCATCGACTCACCCTACGGCCACAAGCTGGCGGTGGTGTCGACCCGCGAGAGCAAGGACGAGGTCGCCCCCACCGAGAACCTCTTTGCCCAATGGCGGGATCGCGCCACAGGCGTGGGCCTCGATGCCGCCAGCATCCAGGCCTTGCTGGCGGGCGAGGCCGCGGCACTCCAGCCGCGCCGGCTCGACGTGGAGCGCAGCAGCGAGCTGCTCGGCGAGCGTGGGCTCACCGCCCAGTACGCAACCTTCACCCGACGCGACGTCATCCGCAGCGTCGCCGCGCACTCGCCGCTGGGAATGAGTCGCGCCCAGCTCGAGGCCACCGCCGACTCGATCCTCGCCGACCGTGACGCGGTGCAGCCGCTCGTGCCGCATCGTCTCGAGGGAGAACGCGACGTCGACGCGATCGCCCGGTGGGTCGACACCGGCCACGAGCTGCGCTACACCACCCCGGAGATGCTCGGCATCGAGCGGGGCATGATCGCCACCGCCCAGCAGCGATCGGGAGCGTGCGTCGGTGTCGCCCACGCTAGGGAGACCGAGGCAGCCATCGCGGCTCGGCCGACCCTCACTGCCGACCAACGATCGATGGTCCGGACCGTCTGCCAGAGCCCGGCCGCGGTGGTCGTCGTCGAGGGTGCCGCCGGGGTGGGCAAGACCTTCGCGCTGGACGTGTGCCGCGAGGCGTTCGAGGCCACCGGCATCCAGGTCGTCGGCTGCGCGCTGGCGGGCAGGGCGGCAGATGTGCTCGAAACTGGCGCGGACATCCCCACCTGGACGGTCACCGGCATGCTCCACGAGCTCCAGGTCGATCACCTGCCACCCAGCGGCGTGCTCGTCGTCGATGAGGCGGGCATGATCGGCGACCGCGAGCTTGCCGAGCTGGTCTCCCTCTCGGCACGGGACAACACCAAGCTGGTCGTGGTCGGTGACCCCTCGCAGCTCCAACCCATTGGCGCAGGGGCACCGATGCGCACCCTGGGAGAGCACATCGGCAGGGTGCTGGTCACCGAGAACGTGCGCCAGAAGGAGCCCTGGGAGCGAGCAGCGCTCCAGCTGGTGCGCGACGGTGAGGCCCGGGCCGCCTACGAGCTGTATCTGAGCCACGGCCGTATCCACGTCGCCGAGTCGGTGCCCGACCAGCGCGCCGAGGTGGTCGCCGAGCATGCGCGGCTCGAGGACCGGGGCGTCGACGCGGTGATCCTGGCCCAGCGGCGCGACGAGGTTGCCGCCCTCAACGAGCTCGCCCGGGCACGCGCGGCCGAGGCCGGGCGTGTGCACGGACCCGCGCTGACCGTCGACGGCAAGGAGTACCAAGCGGGCGACCGGGTCCTCTGCCTTGCCAACGACCGCGCCAACGGCGTGAGCAACGGCACCCGCGCGACGGTCACCGCGGTGGACGTCGAGCGGCAGAAGCTCATGTTGGAGCGCGGGGATCATCGCCAGGTGGTCATTGACACCACGCGGTACGACGCGATCGACCGCGGCTACGCGATGACCGTCCACAAGGAGCAGGGGATGACCGCCGAGGTCGCCCTCGTCGTGGGGTCGGACGGCGCCACTCGTGAGTGGACGTACACGGCGATGTCCCGCGGCAGCGAGGCCACCCATTACTACGCCGTGACCCACCCGCCCGAGCGTGATCGCCTCGGCGTCAGCCATGCCCCGTCACCGAGGCAACCAACAGAGGAGCGGATCGTGCATTCGTGGGAGCGCTCGCTGCAGAACGAGTCGGCGCTCGATTACCCGGACCGGTATCGCGATGCCGAGCGAGAACACACACCCTCGGCGCTCGACGTTTACGCGCCCGCGACGGAAGCGCAGCGCGCCGCCCTTGCCGACCTCGGCGTTCCTGATCCTGGCGAGCTCGCAACCCGGCTCGAGGCAGCGCTGGCGATCGAACGTTGGTCCGAGCAGCCTCCGGGAACGGGGCTGGACCAGTGGCTGCGCGAGACCGACGCGGCCGAGGACCGGCTCCAGCAGCTCATCAGCCACACCCGCGACGCGCGGCCCGACGGCGCCGATCAGGCACCTCTATCGCCGGGCATCAACCCGGATGAATTCGAGGCCGCGAAGGCGTTGCTCAACCCATACCACGCGCTGCTCGAGGCAGAGGCGCTCGCGCCCGCGATCGGACCGGAGCTCGCGGCGTGAGGCCCAAGAGCACCAGCACAGCCGGCCGCATCGAAGCGCTCACCAAATGGGCGGCACAGCTCGACGTCGGGCTTGCGTCCGTCGCCGGAGAGGTCGCCGAGCTACGGACCCGGGTCGGCGATCTCAGCAACGCCGCCGCACCCCAGCCGGGCGGGAGCCCCGCCGCGGCCGAGTGCGCGCAGCCGAGCGATTCCCTCGGGTCGTTCGTGGATTGGGTCGACTGGCTCGCCCGTGCGTTCGGTCTTTCAGAGCGCTTCCCGAGCTGCTGGCACAAACACGAGGGGGTCGTGGCGGCGCTCCAGGCGCTTCGTCGCTGGCACGCCGCGCTCCAACGTGGAGAGTCGAGTGACCCCACCTCCGCCATCCTCTGGATGGATGCCGTGATGCGCGTCGAGGACCGGCTGCTCCGACGGATCTCGCAACGTTGCCTCTCCACCCACCGTGATCCCCCTGGCATCGACGCCCCGACCGAGGACGAACTCGACGCGCTGAACCGCTTGTGGTCGAGTCGACGTCTGTGAGAGCAGCGAGCGTCGACGCCACCCCTCAACAAGATTCAGACGCACGACAGTAGGTGGCCACTATCTGGCGATTTTTCGCTACTTGGCCACTTGCGAGGCCAGCCCTGCGCAAGGCAGTGGTCACACGGGGGCGGTAAGCGAGCACGTCCCTCAGATTCTCCATCGCCTCCCGGAAGATCCTCTGCAGGTCCGGCCGACCGGGTTGGCGGACCCAGCGTGCGAAGTCAACCCTCCGAGACCGAGCGGGATCAAAACTTCGAGACCACGCTGACTGGAAGCTCCCCTGAAACGTGCCTGCGTGACTCGATGATCAGGTTAGCGGCGAGGGCGCCTATCCAGAGCGAACAGCTCGCTGCCAAGAGGCGCTCGATGAGTCCCACCGCCGGCATCGAAGCGATACTCGAAGCGACGGCGAGCAGCAGGTAGGACACGGGGCACACGACGCGCGCGGCCATCATCACCGGCCTGACCCGTCGCCATGAGGGCAGCGTTCCAAGCCGGCGGCCGAGGGGGCCGGGGGTAAATGCCAGGACAAACAAGGCGAGGCCAGCGACGACCGCATCGGTAAGCCCACCGGGGCTGAAGAGCTGCACAGTAGCTGTGCATCCGGGGTCAGACAATCGGCACGGAATCAGCGGGAAGGAATTGCCCAAAGCGAGCGCGGAGATGCCGATCAGCCACGGGGAGAGGGCGACAAACTTCCCCGCACCGGAGAGTACCGGTCGCAACCCGAACACCGCGAAGCCGAAGGTGCCAAGCCCGCCCACCGCGAAACAGACGATCGGAAACCAGACGTGCGGGGCAGTGCGCGCCTGCATGTCACTGATGGTGTCTTGGATGAGACCGTACCTCGGCCCTTGCCAGGTCTCGGCGATAACCCACCCAGCCGTGAAGACGACTTGCGCGACCACGCCGACGACACCCCATTCGAACATGTGACGGCTGCTCTCTGGAGCGGGGCCACCGGTGCGATTGGGGAGTTGGTGGACGTCGGTCATGACCAAAACTCCCCGTGCTCGATCGTCGTCGGTGCGAAGCTGCGGGCGACAGGGGTGCGGGTGGTCCTCCCGTCACCGTGCTGCAGACGGGCCGCTAGACAACGCGACGTCACGCGATCGGCCGCCGCGCGCGACGAGCATTTGCCGGTCGCTCACGTACTGAGGTGCGAGCCATCGACGTTTTGAGCTTCTCGAGCAACTGACCCAGCGTCTGCACCTCGGACGGCTCCCAATCAGCAACGAAACGAGCGAACCGGTCCAGGCCCACCGCAGTCAGACGACGCTGCTCCTCGCCACCTGCCGGGCTCAGCGTCACCAAGAACGAGCGTCGGTCCCCCGAACTCTGCGCAATGACCACAAAGCCGGCGTCTTCTAACTCTTGAAGCTGCCGGGTGACCAGCGATGGGTGAATCTGCTGTTGATCGGCGATCTGCGATGGCCGAATTCCCGGCTGAGCAGCGACGACCTGCAGCAAGCTGAGAGCACTCGCGCCCTTGCGTTGACGCCTGGCACGATCTAGCCCGGCGGTAAGCGAGAAGAGGGCGGTGACCATGGTTTCCACGTCTCGTTTGGATGGGGGCATGCGAGGACCATAGCATATAGATGCTAGACACAATCAAATGATTCTCCATTGGTGGGAAAGCACTTTCGGAAATCGCAGAAGGGAAGGCCGTGCGAACCTCTGCGCCTGACCGCGGCGACGAAACTGACCCGCTACCCGGCCCGGGATGCGTTGTACGGGTGCTCTCCGGCGGCAGTGTTGCGCGGCGAAACTGTAGGCGTTGTGTGAGCAAATTCCTGGCATGCTTCAGGGCATGCTCACCATCGACGTGTCGCTGCGTGCGGGCACCCCGAGGCTCTTCTGATGCAGTCGCAAGACTTGGCGCAGCAGCCATGGGGCCACCCTGATATGCGCCTGCCGCAGGCGGCGCGCCGAAGCCATGCCGATCGAAGCGAGGCACCCGAGTGCTCGGTGGGAGTGGCACCTGCTTCTCTTCCCCAACCCGGTCGCGCAGCCGGTGGACGACGGCGAGCCCCCCTCCCGCCGCGGAACGATGCTGCTGACCGTGCGCGATGTGGAAGCTGAGCTCCAGCTTGGCCGCACCCGAACCTATGAGTTGCTGCGCTCCGGCGAGATCCCGATCATCCGGATCGGCCGCGTCCTGCGGGTGCCGCGCGATGCCTTACAGCGTTGGATCGATACAAAGTGCCTGACGAAACCTCCCGACGCGGACGACGTCGTCGCGACGCAGCGCTGATCGGGACGTCGCGGATCCGGGGTGTAAGATCTCCACATCCCCCCACTCGCTTCGGCGGGTGGGTGCAAGACCCGCTTCGGCGGGTCTTCGCTTTAACGGCTTCGCCAGCCCGCCGGTTTGCGGATGGTGCCGTGGCCGTCTCGGAGAGTCGGCGCGAACGGGCACATCTGGAGGTCCTTCTCGCGGATCTGCTTGAGGGAGTCGGGTTGAAACGCCCGGCTACGTCGCCCGGATGGGTGTGTGCCGCGGGATGCGCTGCGCCGCTGGATTGACGACCGAAGCTCTCCGACCCCTCCTTAGACTGGCCGCGGTGCCACCAAAGAAGAACCCACCAGCCACGGCCTCACCGGTGTGGAAGGGGCACACACAGGCCATCTACTACCGAGACAAGCGCGGCGGCGAACCCGTCAACGACTTCCTTGAACAACTCCTGGTCACGTCCCCCGCGGCGAGCGCCAAGATCGACGACTACGTCGAGGAGCACCTCAACGGGCGAAGCCCCTCGGCCCCGGAGCCGGAGTTTCCGATCACCTCCCAGATCGAGGGAGAGCTACGGGAATTGCGCGTGCGTTTCGCCAAGACCCGGTATCGGGTTCTGTATCAGCGATCGGCCAACCTTGTCGTCCTGCTCCATGCGTTCGAGAAGAACACTGGCGCTGTATCCACCTCTGACAAGGCGAAGGCGCAGGAGCGGTTCGCTGACTTTCAGACCAGGATGGACGCCAAGCCCCGTGTTCCTCCGCGGGCAGCCGGCCATGATGCGCCGCCGAAGGCCCGCAGGCGCCCTTGACCGTACTTATCATTCGTGATAAGTTGGGCGCATGGCCAAGAATCCAGCACCCAGCCCCGTGGGCCGCACCGCGGCCGAAGCCGCCCAGACCCGGTCCGAGCGGAGTCCGGAGTACCGAGCTGCCCGAGACGAATATGCGCGTATCCGGGAGCTTCGCAAGGCCAACCCGATTGCAGCCCATCTCCGGGAGCGGCGGTTTGAACTCGGACTCACCCAGGAGCAGGTCGCCAAGGCGGTGGAGACGTCGCACACCAACATCTCTCGGATGGAACGGGGAACGTTCATGCCCAAGTTGCTGACTCTGCGGAAGATCGCCGCGGTACTGGATGAGGAGTTGTTCGTCTGTTTCGAGCGTACCGGCGACGGTGAGGTCGAGCGCGAGTTCGCCGCCGTGCGATAGTCATGGAAAAGCCGCCACGCCACCCTGGCAACCAGAAGGATCAGGCGCGGCTTGACGAGAAAGTTGCCGACATCGCCGAGATGGACCCCGCGCTATTCACACGCGAACCTCGCGCTCTTCGACAAGCGGCTACGCCGATCACAACCAAGGCTCGAAAAGGGCGCGCCCGGTAGGAATTTCTTGACCCCGGATTTGTTGCCATTTTGTTGCCCGTCTCGGCAACATCGGGCAACATCGACCGACCCACGCCGACACCAACACAGCCGATTCTGAATACAAAACGGCCCTCAGCGACACCCCCGCAACCCACCGTAAAGTGGCCCGAGGCTCCCTTTCAAGGTGGTAACCGGGGTTCGACTCCCCGTGCGGGTACGGCTGATTTGATCTTGAGTGCCCGGCGTGGAGCTTCGGGTGATCAGCGGTTCTCGACCGATGGCGTTGGGAAGACGGTCACATCGACGAGATCCATCTCGAGGCGCGCCGGCTCGGGTGGCAGCGTCGCTCCCGCGGCGTTGAATGCGTGCTGCAGCGCCGGGTGCACGCGCTCATCGAGGAATCGATCGCATGCCTCCCGCGACTCCCAGACGTCGATGTAGCGCAATCCGCCTTCGACACGGACCACGGCGTGCACGAGGCACCCGGCAGGCGGCTCCGATCCGACTCCCTCCATGATCTTCGCGTAGACGTCGGTCGTGATCGGCAAGTCCTGCGTGAACGCATACATCGATGTACCTCCCGGCCGTTTATATCCTAGCCAAACTAGGATGAATACGCCGATGCTAGGCTAGACGTGTGGCATCTGTCAAGAGCCGCCGCCCATATCGGTCCCGGCTCCGTGCCGAGCAGGCGTCCCAGACTCGTTTGCGGATACTCGAGTCAGCAGCTGACCTCTTTGCGCACAGCGGGTATGTCGCGACCACGATCGATGCCGTGGCTGCGCGCTCGGGCGTCGCGGTCGACACCGTGTACGCCACCTTTGGGAACAAGAAGAGCCTTCTCTCCGCACTCATCGACCTGCGGGTGACCGGCGCGCCCGAGGGATCCGATGTCCTGGCGGGTGAAGCCCCGCGCGCTCTCAGCGCGCTGTCGAATCAGCGGCAGATGATCGCAAGCTTCTCTGCCGACATCGTTCCCCGCATCGAACGCGTCCGTCCGATCGACGACATCATCCGGAGTGCCTCGGCAGCCGACCAGGAGATCTCCGACCTTCGATCCCGGATGCAGGAGAACCGCTTCAACAAGCTGCGAGTCTTCACCGGCTGGGTCGCGACGCAGGGAGCGCTGCGCGACGGCATGGATGTCGACGAGGCCACCACGATTGTCTGGACGCTCACAAGCCCGGAGGTCAACCGAATGCTTCGTGACGTCCGCGGCTGGTCCGCCGAGCGCTATGCCGGATGGCTCTCGGCGAGCCTTGTTCGCCTGCTCCTGACCTGACCGCGTTGCGGCAATCCGGTCAACTGCGACGTCGGGCGCCCGACCGAAGTGGGGGCGCATCGCGCCCCGAAGCTGACTCCGCAAGATCCGCTCGCCGCGGCTCATGTGGCCGGCGCGGATTCCGGATGGTCGCCGCGGCGAGAACGCCGCCGGCCGCGCACACGATCGCGGCGATGATCGCCGCACGCTGGAAGCCGGTTTCGAACACCGGCGGATGCAGGTAGCTGTCGCCGGTGATGCCGGCCACCGAAGGCAGGAGCGCGACGGCGAGGAGGCTTCCCGTGCGCGCGACCGTGTTGTTGACGGCAGACGCAAGGCCGCTGCGTTCGCGCGGTGCCGATGACATCGCCGTGGCCGTGAGCGGCGCCACCGTGATCGCGAGCCCGAGACCGAAGATGAGCACGGCGGGCAGCACCTCGATGAGGTAGTTGCCCCCGGCGTCGACGCGCGCGAAGAGCGCCAGACCCGCGGCGACGATGAGCGGGCCGACGGTCATCTGCAAGCGCGGGCCGATCCGCGCCGAGAGTGCGCCCGAACGCGACGAGAGTGCGAAGAGCAGGAACGTGACGGGCAGCAGTGATGCGCCTGCGAGGGTGGGGCTGTAGTGCGAGACCTGCTGGAGCTCGATGGGGAGCAGGAAGAACATGCCGCCGAGCATCCCGTAGATCAGGAGCGTCACCGCATTGGTGGCGCTGAACTGCTGGGATTTGAAGATGTCGAGCGGGACGATCGGTGCGCGGACCCGCAGTTCCACCATGACGAAGGCGAGCAGCGCAACGATGCCGACCAGGAGCGCGCCGACGACGACCGGTGAGGTCCAGCCGCCGCCGGATCCCTGGATGAGCCCATACGAGATGCCCACCAGCGCGACGACGGTGAGCGCGCTCCCGGTGATGTCGATGTAGCCGGTCGCGTTCGGATCGCGCGACTCGGGAACGTGGCGCGTCGAGATGAACACGACCGCCGCCGCGATCGGCGCGTTGATGAGGAAGATCAGGCGCCACGAGAGCGCGGTGATGAGAAACCCACCGACAAAGGGTCCCAGCGCCGTTGCGACACCGCCCAGGCCCGACCAGGCGCCGATGACACGGCCGCGCTGCATCGGAGCGAACGACGCCTCGAGGATGGCGAGGCTCCCCGGCGTGAGCAGTGCACCGCCGACGCCCTGCAGTCCGCGTGCGGCGATGAGCAGCTCGATGTTGGGCGCGATCGCGCAGATCAGCGAAGCAACGGCGAACCACGTCACGCCGATGACGAAGATGCGCCGGCGCCCGAATCGGTCGCAGAGCGCGCCCGAGAGCAGGATCAGCCCGGCGACGGTCAGCAGGTATCCGGCCGACACCCATTGCAGACCGGCGATCTGCGCATGAAACTCCTTGCCGATCGCGGGCTGCGCGATGCCGACGACCGTGGCGTCGAGCTGCGCCATCGCACTGCCGAGCACGGTGGCCGCAAGCACCCAGCGGCCCCGCGCTGTGGCGAGATGCAGACCATCCGAGTCGTGAGGACTGCTTGCTCCGCCCGATGATGCCGCTTCAGTCACCCCACTCGACGTCGCCGTAGTAGCCCGCGGGCCCGGGATGGCGCTGGTAGGCGGCAACACCCCTGCGACTTCCGGCGATCGTGGTGGTCGTGCCGTGCCCGGGCAGCACGAGCGTTTCGTCCGGCAATGGCAGCAACTTTGCGGTGATGCTCTGCATGATCGTTTCCAGGTCACCGCTCGCAAAGGTTTTGCCGGGCCCGCCGTTGAAGAGGGTGTCGCCGGTGATCACGGCGCGGCCGATGCGCAGCGAGATGCTGCCCGGAGTGTGACCCGGCGTATGGATCACACCGATCCGCGCGCTGCCGACGGCGACCTCCGCACCGTCGTCGAGGCGGCCGTCGATTCGCTCCTCGGGAATTTTGATCTCGCTGCTCCCGACCAGCACCGGCGCACCGGTGGCGGCGCGGACCGCGTCGTACGACATCCAGTGATCGGGGTGCCAGTGGGTGGCGATGATCGTCTGGACGCCGCCCTCCGCCGCAATCGCCGCGAGGAGCGGTTGCTCGTCGGCGGGCATGTCGACGAGCAGCGCCGCTCCCGCCGCGACGTCGCGCACCACGTACGCGTTGTTCCCGTACGGCCCCATCGGGCCGATCTTGACGACACGGACCCCGCCGTCCTCGAAGACCGCGACCTCAGCGCCGGCCATGCGACACCGTCTTGGCGGTCCGCTTCCGCGCGGCAGCCGGCTTGCCCGTGTCGCCCTTCGCGGCCGCCTCGGCACGCATCGCCGCTTTGAAGGCACGCTTCTGCGCCTGGTATTCCTCGCGCTCCGCGACCGTACGGACGTCCGCGAGAGTCGGCCAGTCCGGGGCGACGCTCTCCCATCCGTCCGGCCGAACCCCGAGGTGCTTGGCCACGACACCGACCATGATCCGGGCCTTGGCGGCCCCGAACCCCGGGAGCGCGGCGAATCGCCGCTGCAACTCCCTGGCGTCCCCGGCCTCCGTCCAGATCCGGGTGGTGTCGCCACCGTATTCGTCGGCGATGACCCGGCAGAGCCCGTGGACGCGCTGCGCCATGCTGACCGGGAAGCGGTGCAGGGCCGGCGGCGTCTGGAAGGCCTTCTCCACGGTGGCCGGATCCATGCCCGCCACCGCAACCGGATCGATGGTGCCGAGCCGTTCGCGCATGCGCAGCGGGCCCTGGAACGCCCACTCGATGGGGACCTGTTGATCGAGGCAGAAACCGATCAGCAGCGCTGTGGGATTCTCGCTGACGAGTCGATCCGCTTCGGGGTCGCCGGTCCACTGCAGCTGCAGGGGCGGCGCTGCGGGCTTTGCCACGCGTGTACGGTACCGCTCCGCGCCCCGGGACTGAGGCACATGCTCGGGACTGCGTACACTCGGTTCATGTCGTGGCTCGGGCGTCTTTTCGGGTCGAAGCCACCGGCTGCGCCGCCGAACAGCGTGGTCGTCTCGAGCGATCTCGTCCACCCGCTGACCGCCGGAGGCGCCGAGCTCTCGTCCGCCGTCGACGCCGCGCTTCGCGCATACCTCGACGCGCAGGCGAAGGCGCTCGCCGCAGGCGAGCCCGAGAGGATCCCATTCTGGCTACGTCGCGATACAGAACATTCAGGCGACCTCGAGGACGAGCTGCGCGATCGCGTCATCCAGCGCCGCGCGGCCGAGGAAGAGGCGCGCTGACCACCACTCCGAGGGGAGGCTGACCATGCGGGCACTGATCTTCAAAGACTTCGACGCGGTCGAGGTCGTCGACGTTCCGAAACCGGGCATCGAGGGGCCCGGGGACGCGCTGGTGCGTGTCACCGCCGCGGGAATCTGCGGGAGTGACCTGCATGTCGTGCACGGTCGCATCCCGGGCATGAACCCGGGCGGCATCCTGGGACACGAGTTCGTCGGTGTCGTCGAGGCGGTGGACGGCGGCGTGCGCCACTTCGCCGAGGGGGATCGCGTGGTCGGCTCCTTCATGATCCCCTGTGGCGACTGCTGGTACTGCGAACGTCGCTTCTTCAGCAGGTGCCCCGATCAGCGAATCTTCGGCTACGGCTCGTTCTTCGGCGAGGTCGAGGGAGCCCAGGCGGAATATGTGCGTGTGCCGAACGCCGATCTCGTCCTCCACGCCATCGCGGACTCGATGACCGACGAGCAGGCGCTCTTCGCCGGCGACATCTTCACCACCGGCTATGACTGCGCGAGCGAGGCGCGAATCGAGAAGGGGGACGTGGTCACGGTCGTCGGGTGCGGGCCGGTCGGCCTCATGGCCATCATGGCGTCACGCGGCTTCGAGCCCTCGACGATCTTCGCGGTCGACACCGTCTCGGAGCGCCTGGAGGTCGCGCAGGGTCTCGGCGCCATACCGGTGGACGCCAACGATGTGCACGTCCCGAGCTTCGTGCAGGATCAGACCGGTGGCCGCGGCGCCGATGCGGTGCTGGAGTGTGTCGGGGTCGTCCCCGCGCTCCTCGACTGCATCGATATCGCCCGTGCCGGAGGGCGGATCAGCGTGATCGGCGTGCACAGCGACCAGGAGCTTGTCCTGCCCCTGAACACCACGTTCGTCAAAGCCATCGATCTCAAGTTCTGCGGCACCGCGAACATCGTGGGGCGTTGGGACGATGCACTCGCGATGATCGCCGGCGGGGTGGCCCACCCCGACGCGATCATCTCCCACCGCATGAAGCTCGAGGACGCCGTGCGTGGCTACGAGTTGTTCGATCGGCGTGAGGCGTTGAAGGTCGTTCTCACGCCCTAGGCGGTCGCGCCATCGTGTGCCCGGATGCTCGAGTTCACGCCGCATGCCGCCGAAGCGCGACAACCTGCCAGACGACACCCGGCTGATTCGCCACTGTCGCGAGGCCGGCCTGCTCGGCCGCCGCGAGGATGTCTCCTGACCGATGCAGGAACAGGCGGAACCGCCGTCGCAGGAGCCACAGCGCGATGTTGCTCATCGTGAACGCGGACCGCGTCCACCATCGCCGGTTCGGAAAGCTCAGGAGCAGCAGGTGCGAGGCATGATCGGCGGCCGATCCCACGAGCTTCGGCATGTCGGGGTAGCAGCAGAGGACGCGGTTCAGGACCACGATGTCGGCGGGCGCAACGTCCGTGCCCGACTCCGCAAAGTCCATCAGCCGGCGCTCGACTCGCCCCTCGAGTCCGGCGGCGCGGAGCAGGCCTTCGGCGGCCGCTTGATAGGTGGGCGTCATCTCCACGCCGACCACGTGTCCGACGCCTGACTTGAGCAACTCGACCTGGAGCGTGCCGATGCCACCGCCGACCTCGAGCAGGGTCACGCCGTCGACATCCTCGGGCTTCAGGAGGTTCCGGATCCGGCGGGCTGTCGAATCGAGACCGTGCCGCTGATATCGCCGGGCCTCGCGGCGTGCGTGCCGTTCGCTGAACACCCAGCGGTAGCCCTCTGGCGAGCAGCAGTGGGTCATGGCTTGACCGCGTCGCGCGGCCGTCGCCGGCTCCGGGTTGGTCTGGTCACGGCCCTAACGATGGCACTCCCGGCGGTCGGCGCCCAGCGGGCTCCACCGATGCGACCAGTTGACGCGTCCTCAGTTGGAGCCGATCGTGAGCACCGGCAAAGGCCGATCGCGCCACCCTGGCTCAGAATTGCTTGACATGATGCCACTGTGGTGCCATAGTGGCGCCATGGACCTACGCCCGTACGTCGAGACCATTCACCAACAGCTGGCCGATGCCGCCGAGGCAGGCGGGGAAGAGGCGCGCGCCCTCGCCGAACGGCTCGCAGCCCCGCTCGATGCGGCGATCCGTCTGGCGCTGCAGGATGCGCTCGGTGCCGCCGCCGAGGAGATCACCCGGGAGCTTGCACCGGGGTCGGTGGAGCTGCGCATCCGGGGTCGCAATCCGGAATTCGTCGTCACGCCGCCGCCCGACGACCGTGGTGTCGACGACCTCTCGGCCGCGACCTACGCCGGGCCGTCAAGCGTCGCGTCACGTCACTCAGGCGAGCCTGAGGACGGGGGGACCTCCCGCATCAATCTGCGCCTCCCCGACCAGCTGAAGACGAGGGTCGAGCAGGCCGCGAGCGGTCAGGGGCTTTCCGTCAACACATGGCTCGTCCGCGCTGCGAGCTCCGCGCTCGATGGCGCCGAGCCGGGGCACCGCCGCGAGGGGCGGCCGTCCACGGGCGCCGGCCGCTACACGGGCTGGGTCCGCTAACCCGACAACCCACAGGAGAAGACAGCCATGCCCACGTTCGATACCCCGGAACCCATTCTTGTGACCCTGGAGCTCGAAGTCGCCGACGTCAGGATCACGGCGAGCGACCGGAAGGACACCGATGTCTCGGTGCTGCCCAGCAACCCGGCCAAGCCGGCTGACGTGACCGCCGCCGAGCAAACCCAGGTCGAGTTCTCGGCCGGCCGGTTGCTCATCAAGGCGCCCAAGGGGTGGCGGCATTTCACCCCGCGCTCCGGTATCGAGTCGATCGATGTGCGCATCGACCTCCCGGCAGGCTCGCGGGTCCGCGGCGAGGCGGGAGTCGCCGCGCTGCACAGCACCGGACCGCTCGGCGAGTGCAACTTCAACACCGGAGTCGGTGACATCCAGATCGAGCAGGTGGGACCGGCCCATCTGACCACCGGGATCGGCGATATCTCGATCGACCGGGCGTCCGGCCACGCGCAGATCAACACCGGCTCGGGTGCGGTCCGCATCGGCTCGGTGGACGGGACCGCGGTGGTCAAGGGGGCAAACGGCGACACCTGGATGGGCGACGTCTCGAAGGACCTGCGGGTGGTCACCGCGAACGGCTCGATCAGCGTCGACCACGCGGGCGCCTCGGTGGTCGCCAAGACCGCCAACGGCGATGTGCGCCTCGGCGATGTCCGCGGTGGAGCGGTGGTCGCGCAGACGACGCTTGGCAAGGTGGATGTCGGGATCCGCCAGGGGGTCGCAGCCTGGCTGGATGTCAACACGAAGTTCGGCAAGGTCCACAACGAGCTCGACGTCGCGGGACCGCCGCAGACGGGGGAGTCATCGGTGGAAGTCCGTGCACGGAGCTCGTTCGGCGACATCACCATCCGCCGCTCGGCGGCGACCCCTGCCGCGGTGGGCGCGCCATGAGCACGTGGCCGGTTTCTTCGACGAGAGATCACGGACTTGCTTCAGCTCTTGGTGGGCGCTATTCAGATCTACTACGCAGGAGCCATCCCTCGCGAGTGATCGCGTACTCCACCTGACCGTGCTCGTGCCCTGGAACATCTTGGTCTTCAGCGTCTGCAGGGAACGCGCGCACGTAGGTCAAGCCAAGGCTCGCCATGACACCGCGTGACGGCGCGTTCACGGCCAGTGTCTGAGCAAAGATCCGGCGGAGCCGCCTCTCTTCAAAGCCGTATCGAAGCAGCTCGCGAGCTCCTTCCCTGGCCAAACCCTGACGCCACCAGCGCCGCAGCAGCCGGTATCCGAGGTCTGCCTGGTCGGGTCCGTATGGCTGGTCGGGACCGTCCGGCGGCTGTAGTATCCACCATCCAACAAACCGACCCCCGACGAAGCCGACCCAGAAGCCGAGGCCGGGAATGCGGCTCGCGACGGCCCTGCGCCGGCGATGTGCCGCCTCAACCTCAGCGCGAGTTCGTGCCCGGGATGACAGATACCGGAGCACTTCCGGGTCCGAGTCGAGCTCCAGCTCCAACTCGAGATGCTCGTCCGCGAGCGGGATGAGTTGGATCCGGCGCGTACGAAGCCGGGATTGCGTGTTCGCCGGAATCTCTTCGGGCTCAGTGTTGCTCACGTCGGGTACAACGCGGGTGCAAAGTGGTCCCAGGGGATGGAGTCGAACCATCGGTACACGGTTTTACAGACCGCTGCCTTGACCACTTGGCTACCCTGGGATGGGCTTGCAGTATATGGGGTTTCTGGTCCTCAAGGTGTCTCGCTCCGGGCACCTGACACCTCTCCTGACACCTTCGCGCTGGGCTCGGGGAATTGTAGTGTCTGGGCTCACACGATCGGCAGGTAGCTCGTCCCTTCCTGATACAACGCGCGGCTCCCGACAATGCTCCAGATCAGCGTTGCGGGCCCAGGCTGGGCGTCGGCGGGAATATCGATGTGCATGTCGAAGGTTTCGCTCCCTCCGGCGGGGATTGGCTTGGCGTTCGCGCAGTCCAGCAGCGAGGTTTGGAATGTTCCGACAACGCCCTCCACCTCCTTGTAGAACATCGGGCACCGCGCGAAGGTCCAGGTCGGATTGGTCGCGGGGCTCCCGAGGCCGAGGCCGGCGACTGCCTGGTTCACAAGGGTGACCGTGAAGTTCACGCGCTCTCCCGGCCGCGCCGTTGGAGGTGCGGTGACCGTCGTTTCCGTGCGTGGAGCGTATCCGCCGATGGATCCGTCGTTGGGGAGGCCGTAGAGTTCCGTGAAGTAGCTCTCGCCTCCCACCGGACACGAGGTGCCCCAGCCGGCCGCGGGCCCTGGACTCACCCGAACGCTGCCGAGCGTCTCACCGAGATTGACGAGCAGGTAGTCGACAGGCTGAGCCAGGTGACACTGATCGACGTCAATCTCGCCAGTCGCCGAGCCGAAGTATGGCGGCGCGGGTTCCTTGGCGGGACTCAGATACACGATCTCTCCCGACCATGGCGGGCCCTTTCGGATAGGGAGCTGGCCGCTCGATGTGAAGAAGGAGACGTCCGGCGAAGGCCCGACGAAACACGGCCGTGAGCCGACGTCGGTCATGGTGAGAGCCCAGCTGCTCGTGTTCATGGGTCCGTCGCCGATGTAGGACGGGTTCGCGACCTTGACCACGACGTCGAGATCAGCCGCGCGGCAGGCGAGTACCCCGGGGATCGTGAACGGTCTCGGGCCGGCGCCCGATGCTGCATCAGTCGATGTCGCCGTGCTCGGGACTGGTGCAGGCGTCACGATCGCCACGACCGTCGGCGCGGTTGTGCGTCCGCACGCAAAAGTGGTTCCCAGCGTGGCAAGCACGATCAAGCGCCGAATGCCCAACAGCATTGACGAAAGGGTACCCGCGTGTGATGTGAAGGAGCGATCTCGAGAGTGCAGTGCGATGGATGCGGCGTGAATTCACCCCGTGTTCAACCGTCGGGGTCGGATTGGGCAGCGGCGCGGCCGGACTCGTGATGGCTCGCTCCCGGGTACGCTCCGAAAGCGATCGTTACCTTTTCCCTCCGTGCCGGGGTCTTACCGGTAGCAGATGGCAACGGACGGGCGGGAGCTGCTCATGGAGAGGCCGGTCGGCGTGAGTTCTCAGAAGATCCCGGGCTACGACGAGGAGGCCTTCGCGGAAGCGCTCCTGGCCGCCCTGCGACCGGCATTTCGAGCCCTCCGTGCCATGGGCCTGTCCGAAGATGACGCTGCCGACGTACTCCAGGATGCCTCGATCCGGGCGTGGCGGCACCACCTCCAGCGACGCGGCGACTTCGCGGCGTGGTTCATCGCCATCGCCTATCACGAGGCGAGGCGCCCTCGCCGGCGCTGGCCCGCACTCCCGGTCTTCTGGCAAGGAGCGAGGGACTCATCGGACCAGGAGGGGCGAAACGATGACCTCGACCGCGCTCTCGCGCGGCTGCCGAGGCGGCAGCGGACCGCCATCTCCCTCCGATACGGCAGTGATCTGACGATCCTCGATGTCGCCGGCACATTGGGCATCAGTGAGCCTGCGGCGAAGCAGCTGCTTGCCAGAGCACGCGAGTCGCTCCGTCGAACGTTGTCGTCGATTCCGAGAGGTGAGCCATGAGTGATGACGTCGATGTGATCGCGGAGACACTGCATTCCCGTCCCCTCACTCCGACCGAAGAGGTCGCGCTCGCTCGTGTGGAGCGGTTCGTATCGCGGCACGACTTCGAGGCGCCGCGACATCCGAGGCTTGCGCTCGAGCTCCTCCTTGCCGGCGTCGTCGCTGCGGTGGCGATCACGTTCATCGTGGCGCTCACCCGTCATTCGCTTCCACCGCCATCGCCCGCACGCCACACTCCGGTGCCCACAGCCACCGCCACCACCAGCCCTCCCGCTCCGTCACCGAGCCTGACTCCGGGGCCGGCTATTCCCTTGCGCATCACGCAGCAACTGAGCCTCGGCAGCTTCCAGGCCAACGCGATATCCGTGGGTCCGGGCAGCGTGTGGGTTGCAGCCCACAGTGCGGTATATGGGGACAGGGGCAGACTTTTTCGCGTCGATGCATCGTCGGCCCGCCAGACTGGGAGCTGGCCGGTTGGGGGAGACCCTGAGGCGGTTTCGGCGTCCGGCAGCTACGTCTGGGTTGCCAACAGCTTCGGCGATGGTTCGCGCGTGCTGCCCGATCAGAACACTGTCATGCAGTTCAACGCGGTCACCGGAGCTCTGCTGCACCTCTATCGAATCACGAGCCCCACCGCGGTCGTGGCGAATGGGAACAGTGCGCTCGTCGTGTCCTCCCGGACGGCAAATGGTCCGACCGACATCTATCTCCTGAGCGCCGGACGGTCATCTCTCGTCGCCACCGTGCCGGGGACCCTTCAGGGCCCTGCGATATCGGCGGACAGCGCCCTTGCTGCCTGTGGTGGCGACGCATATCTGGGCGTGAGCGAGCTGTCCGGCGGCGGAGCTCAGAGCATCAACGTCTACGCGATTCGCATGACTGGCGGACCTGCTCGCACCGTTGCGACGATTCAGGGTGCGTGGTCGCCGGTGATGACCTGCAGCGGCCCCTGGCTCTACGTCTTCGATAGCGCCGGAGACCTCCCACTGGTCGTGAACTCGGTGGATGGCAGGATCAGCACGCTGCCCGAGGGTTCGGGCGCGTCGGCAGTCGTCTTTCAATCCGGGTTGATCTGGCAACTGCACAATGCGTTCGGTCCTCCGGGATCGGGGGGATACCTCACCGCGCTGGACCCGAACACGGGGCTCGAGTCGTCGTCCCATCTGACGATTCCCGGCACCGTTTCATTCGACGTGTCCATCCTTGCACCAAGTGCGTCCGGCTTATGGGTGGTCGGCGGTAACGAGGCTCTGCTTCTGCACGTGACCTTCGGTTAGCCCATCCGGAATCGTGAGTCCAAGCATCGGCCTCCACCGAGGTGAGGACATCCCATGGTCTCCAGCTGTCCCGGGGCTTCATTTGCGAACAACGCGCTGGGAGGCGGCGCCTCGATCTGCCGCCGCCCGTCAGCGCTCAGCGGCGCGTGATCGGCAGCATGGCGCGCAGGTCGGGCTCGTTCAGGTAGCGCGTGACCACCGCGAGCGCCTCGTCAGGTCCGCCCGCGAGCGAGTCGGCGAACCACCCGCCGTCGTACGGCGCGTCGACTGCCCTGAGCAGGTCGGCGGCGGGCTGGTGCCGCGGCGGCGGGACGTCGGGCACGAGCTTGTAGGCGAGGATCACGCGGTTCCCTGCCCGGGCGATTCCGACGTTCGCGATGACGTCCCAGCGCGTGAGGCTGCTGTATGGGTACTGGCGTTGCACGAGGCCGTCGCGGGTCAGCTCCAGGGTTGGCCGGAGCACCACAGCCGTGGTCGCCAGTCCGACCAACGGGGCGGCCATGATGAACCACCCGATCGTGGCGCCGATGAGCAGGCAGATCACGCCGGCGACCTCGGTCACCGCGAGCAGCGGGAGAACGAGCGCCACCGGCCGGCGAGCCCGGAAGACGATCCTGCCCCTTCGAACCGTCAGTGATGCGGGCAGCTCGGTGGGACTGGGCAGCTCGGACATCGGATCGATCGTAGCCTTGCCTGCCATCCTTCCCGGATGCTCCTGGACATCGGATCCGTGCTCGGCGGCATCGGGCTCGCCGTGGTGGCCTTCATCGTCGTGATCCTGGTGTGCGTCGTCATCCTTCGGCTCCTCGCGGTGATCCTCCCGCCCTACCAGGACCGCGAGGCCGCGGCGGCCGGCGCGCAGGAGCCCGATGCGGCCCCCGAGGACGACTCCACACCGCGCAGCGAGGCGCGGATCCCGGGAGCCGAAGAGCAACCCGGGGAGTGACCTTCGGCCCTTGCGTTCGGATCCTGAAGGGTCTAGCATTCATAAGCGATCCTTTATGAAAGATTCCTTTATGGGTTCTGACGCGCCGAGCCGGCCGCCGCGCCGCGCACTCCCGGGAAGCATCGCCATCGGAGCGAGTGACCTCTCGGTCCACTTCGAAGGGCTCGCCAATCCGACAAGGCTGCTCATCGTCGAGCGTCTCGCGACGACGTCGGAGATGCGCGTCTCCGAGCTCGCCGACTTCTGCCAGGTGAGCCAGCCACGCATGAGCTGGCATCTGCGCATCCTCCGAAAGGCGGAGGTGATCCGGACCCGCCGCGAGGGCCGCGAGGTGTTCTGCCGCCTCGATCGCGACGCCATCGCCAGTCATTTCAAAAGCTTCGCTCGGCTCATCTCCTCAGCAGGGGTGAGCGCCGAGATCACTTCACCAACACCGGTACACGAGGGCGCATCGTGAGCAAGAAAGTCAGAGTCGCGATCATCGGCGTGGGGAACTGCGCCTCGTCGTTCGTCCAGGGACTCGAGTACTACAAGAACGCGGATCCGAACGACACCGTGCCCGGTCTCATGCACGTGAACCTCGGCGGATACCACATCTCGGACATCGAGATCTCAGCCGCCTTCGACATCGACATCCTCAAGGTCGGCAAGGACGTCTCCGAAGCGATCTTCAGCGGGCTGAACAACACTGTGAAGTTCAGCGACGTCCCCAAGCTGAACGTCCCCGTTCTGCGGGGCATGACCCACGACGGGCTGGGCAAGTACCTGTCCGAGGTCATCACCAAGGCGCCCGGCTCCACCGTCGATATCGCCCAGGTTCTCAAGGACACCGGCACCGACGTCGTGGTCAACTACCTGCCGGTCGGCAGCGAGGCCGCAACCCGTTGGTACACCGAGCAGATCCTCGAAGCGCCCTGCGCGATGGTGAACTGCATGCCCGTGTTCATCGCCCGCGAGGACTACTGGCAGGCGCGCTTCCGCAAGGCCGGCGTCCCGATCATCGGTGACGACATCAAGTCACAGGTCGGCGCGACGATCGTCCACCGCGTGCTGACGCACCTGTTCCGTGAGCGCGGCGTCGAGCTCGAGAACACCTATCAGCTCAACTTCGGTGGCAACACCGACTTCCTCAACATGCTCGAGCGCGAGCGCCTCATGAGCAAGAAGATCAGCAAGACCAACAGCGTGCAGTCACAGCTGGCGACACCGATGGAGAAGGATCACATCCACATCGGACCGTCGGACTACGTGCCCTGGCTCCACGACCGCAAGTGGGCGTTCATCCGGCTCGAGGGCAAGTCCTTCGGCGACGTGCCGCTCAACGTCGAGCTGAAGCTCGAGGTGCACGACTCGCCGAACAGCGCCGGCATCGTCATCGACGCGGTGCGCTGCTGCAAGCTCGGACTCGATCGCGGCCTCAGCGGCACGCTCGAAGGCCCGGCGTCGTACTTCATGAAGTCACCGCCCCGCCAGGTCAGCGACGACGACGCGCATCGTGCAACCGAGGAGTTCATCGCCGGCGTCGAGGTCAACGGAGCACGGCACAACGGCCGTGCCCCCGAGGTGCTGCCCGATGCCGCGGAGGCGGAACCCGCCACAACCGCGACGAATTAGCCCGCCGAGCGATCGGGAGCCGACAGCGTTGACGCAGGCCGGCGAGGTGGCGGTCGGGGCACGCGCGCACCAGCGGGTGGCGCGCGACCCGATGTTGCCGTACTACGCCTACCGCGGAGCGGAGGCCCTGGTCAACGCGGTGCCGCGATCCGTCTCGTACTGGCTCGGCGACCGCGCCGCGGATGCGCTGCTGGCCACGGTGCCGAAGCGCTTCGACGGCCTGCGCGACAACCTCCGCCACGTCATTCCCACCATCGGCGAGCGGCCACTCAACCACCTGGTCCGTCGCAACCTCCGCAACCTGACCCATTGCTGGGTGGACGTCATGGAGATGTCGTCGCGCAGGACCGACCTGCCGGCGCGCATCGACATCAAGGACCTGTACCACTTCGAGGAGGCGATCGCGCGCGGCAACGGAGTGGTCGTCGCCTCGATGCACTTCGGGTCCTGGGAGGTCGGCCTGGCCGGCTGGAACAAGATGGGCGGCAGGATGGCGCTGCTCGCCGAGGTGCTCCGGCCGCCACAGCTCTTCGACCGCGTGGTCGGAGCGCGGCGTGCGCAGGGCGTTCACATCATCCCCATCGACACGCAGGCGATGCGCGAGGGTGACCCCCAGGTGGCCAGACGGCTCGGGGCCGCGTCGATGCGCGAGGTCTACAAGGTGCTCCGCTCCGGTGGTGTTGTGGCCATGGCGCTGGACCGTGACCTCATCGGCAACGGTGAGCCGCTCGAGTTCTTCGGCAAGCCGGCGCCCATCCCGATCGGGTCCGTCGAGATCGCCATCCGGGCAGGTGCCGCGATCGTCCCGATCGTGCTCTTCCGCAACCGATACCGGGTCTACGCGGTGGTCCATCCGGAGATCCGATATGCCACCGATGCGCCCAGGGATGCCGAGGTGCGCAAGACTGCGCAGATGTTGCTCCGCATCTTCGAAGCGGCGATCCGCGAGCACCCCGAGCAGTGGCACGTCCTCGACCCCATCTGGACGGCGCCCGGTACGCGATGAAGATCTGCCTCGTCTCCCCGTACGACTTCATGCATCCCGGGGGCGTGACCGAGCATGTCCGACATCTCTCCGCGAAGCTGCGGGCCCGGGGCCACGACGTGACCGTGCTCGCGCCGTCGAGTCGCGTCGGGGACGATCACGGCATCCCCGGGTACGTGCGCATCGGCCGCAGCGTCCCGGTGCGCGCCAATGGCTCCGTGGCGCGCATCGCGCTGTCCTTCCACCTCGTGCGGCGGGTGCGGGCGTTGCTCGACGAGAACCACTTCGACGTCGTCCACTACCACGAGCCGCTCGTGCCATCGCTGCCGATCACCGTGCTGCGCTTCCACAGCGGTGCGAACGTCGGCACGTTTCACGCCATGGCACGGCGGAATCTCGGCTACTACTACGGCCGCCCCTTTCTCAAGCGCTACTTCAACCGCCTCCACGTGCACGTCGCGGTGAGCATCCCCGCACGGGACTTCATCGCAAGGTATTTCGAAGGGGACTACCGGGTGGTCCCGAACGGGATCGACTGCTCGCGGTTCAATCCCCACCATCCGAAGCTCGACGAGCTGCGCACATCCGGCAAGGCGACGATTCTCTTTGTCGGGCGCCTCGAGTCGCGCAAGGGTCTTCCGACGTTGGTCGAGGCGTACGGCCAGCTCCGTCGCACTCGTGACGACGCGCGCCTGATCGTGGTGGGCGACGGTCCGATGCGCTGGGGATACGAGAGCCAGGTCGCCGCGATGGGCATCCCGGACGTCGAATTCGCCGGCCGGGTGTCGTCCGAGCTGCTGCCGCGGTACTACGCTTCCGCAGACATCTTCTGCGCTCCGGCGACCGGGGGCGAGAGCTTCGGCATCGTGCTGCTCGAGGCGATGGCGAGTGGTGTGCCGGTGATCGCATCGTCGATCCCCGGCTTCAGCAGCGTGATCGTGGACGGCGTCGACGGCGTGCTCGTTCCGCCCCGCCATCCGAAGGAGTGGGCGGCGGCGCTCGGCGCGCTGCTCGACGATCCCTCGCGACGGCAGGGGATGAGCGAGCGGGGACTCGCCAAAGCGCAGCTGTACGACTGGGAACATATTGTCGATGAGATTCTTGACGTGTATCGCGTGGCACGAGAGCGTGCCGGCGCGATCACGGTGGCCTCCGGTGTTCACGTCCAGGCTCCAGGACTGGGTTAGGTCCGGCGCGCGGCGCGTCGTTCCTGCTCTCCATGCACTGCACCTGACGCCGAACGTCCTGACCATGCTCGGGCTCTGCATCTGTGCGGGCTCCGCCGTCCTGATCGCCCTGGGTTTCCTCCTGCCCGGAGGCGTGCTCCTCCTGATCGCCAGCGGGTTCGACATCCTGGACGGCGCACTCGCGCGCGTCAGTGGGCGCGAGCAGAAGTACGGGGCGTTTCTCGACTCGACCGTGGACCGCTACGCGGAGGCGATGACGTCGATCGCGCTCCTCTACTACTTCATCTTCCACGGCCATCACACCCTCGAGCCCATGCTCGTGGTGTTCGCATTGACGGGATCGCTCCTGGTCTCCTACGTGCGGGCCCGCGCGCAGTCGCTCGGTTTCAACGGCGACGGCGGCTTGCTTGCCCGGCCGGAGCGCGTCGTGATCACGGTGATCGGCCTCGTCATCGCGCCACTGCTGATCTGGGCGCTCTGGATTCTGGCCATCCTCACCAACGTCACCGCCATGCAGCGGATCTGGGTCGTCTGGAAGCAGGCGCGACGCATCGCCGCAGAGACGCGAAGCGCGACGGGGGTATCCACCGGCTAGGGAAGTCACGGGAGCGCGAGATCCAGGCGCGGATCCTCGGCGATTCCATCGCGCCGGATCTCGAAATGCAGGTGAGGTCCGGTCGCGTTGCCGCTCGATCCCACGGTGCCGATCACCTCGCCCGCCGCAACCTCCTCGCCGTTGTCGACGAGCACGGTGTCGAGGTGGCCGTAGAGGCTGCTCAGGCCGCCGCCGTGGTCGATGACCACGTGCAGGCCATAGCCCGACGCCGACACGATCACGGTCACTGTGCCGGGCAGCGTTGCCATCACGGGCGTGCCGCGCGCCGCCGCCAGGTCGATCCCCGAATGCCAGTGCCCGCCTGGGCAGGCACGATCCACCGGTTCGAATGTGAAGCTCGTGCATCCGAACCCCTGCGAGATCCACGCGTGCGCCAGCGGCTTCACGAACGCGATGCCGGTGGTCGAAACCACCGCACCGCTCGCGACCGCCGTGCCGCCGCACAGCCCCAGCGTGATCAGCGCCATGAAGGCCGTGAGCAGACGAATCACGGCCCGGTCCGGTGGCGCACCACGTGGTGTGCCGGCATCAGCGCCTTGTGCATCGACCGGCGGGCGTGCCGCATCGCGCTGTGGGCGTTGGTCTCGACATGGGTCGCCGCATGCAGGGTCCCCGGAACCTTGAGGACGATCCACAATATCGCGAGCGCGAACAGGCTCTCCGCGATGCCGCTCCCCGCCCCGAATCCGACCGCGGTCGCGACGCGCAGGATGATCAGCTGCACGGCCTGCATGAACACGGCGACCATGAAGAGCCGGAGCCATGTGGACGCGTAGCGGCGTGTGTCCGGAAGCACCGAGCACAGCGCGGCGAGGGGAGCGAGGACGACGAGGATGTCGAGCAGCGCGGTGCGGACCACATACGAGAGCACGAGGATCACGACCGCCACCACCACGCCGAGCGCGAACACGGCATGGAAGAGATCCTGCGAGCCCTGGATGATGGAGACGGTCGCGGCGCTCATCGAGCCGGACCAGGGCAATGTGCTGACCGTCAAGGGGCCACCGAGCGACTGCGCGACGCCGCCGATCGCGTTGTTGAGGTCGACGGCCATCTGGACGAAGTAGATCGATCCGTGCACCATGACGAGCGCGGCCATGACCCGCGGGATCACGAGATGCAGCGCGTAGCGCGCGTGCGTCGAGTGCTCGAAGATGCTGCGGAGTGATGCATAGAGCACGACGGCGCCGACGAGGATGTCCGCGACCAGCGCCAGCGAGCCGTTCAGGCGCGCGATCGCCGGATTCGCCGTGAGCGGGCGAATGCCAGATGCCGTCGGATCGACGGTGGTGAACAGATAGCGGCTCAGCTCAGAGTCGAGATCTGCGCGAGCTGTCGCGATGAAATGCGACAGCACGCCGGTCAGCAACTGGAGGATCGTGCCGAGGGGATCGCGGATCCCCTGCACGATTGCCGGGATGGTCTGCATTAGCCCGGCTCAGTGAATCGTTGCCGGGACGCTGGCGATCAGCGCATGCGTGAGCGTGCCCGCGACCTCCACACCGATCGTGCCGAAGACGATACGGCCGATCCACTTCTTCGCCTGGGCCACGCTCGACGGGTCGACGGCCACGATCTTGTACATGAACGCGATCAGGAACGCGAGCGCGCCGACGCTCGCGAGCAGGCCCTGCGCGATGAGGATCCAGTTGTCGATGAGCGCCTTGAGTTGATCCACGATGGGCGACCTCCGATGCACGCGTTTTCGGGTCGTCGGTCGCCCCTCCGGCCGGTCCCGGGTGAGCCCCTGGACATCGGACAGACTATACGGATTTGTGTAGGTGTGTCAAGACGCCCGACTTGAGACCCCGTGCCCCGTGACTTGTGGCCCTACCGCAACAGATCGCGAGGAGGGACGCTTGCCGCGGGAAAGACGCGGATTCAGGAGGTCGAACATGACGACCTTGGTGAGCGATATCGAGAAGCACGAGATGGGAGGGGCGAACCCGAACCTGTCTCCAGAGCTGGTCTGGCACGAGCTCGAGCGGGCCTCGTTTGCGGTGCTCGGCTACACGACGCCGGAGGGAGAGCCGAGGTCGAGTGGCGTCGTCTTCAAGGCGCTCGACCATCGCCTCTATGCGGCGGTGGCGCCGGACAGCTGGAAGGCTCGGCACATCGCGGCGAGCGGGCGGGTGTCGGTGACGGTGCCGGTGCGTAAGGGCGGCCTGCTCACGCTGCTCATGCCCATCCCACCGGCGACGATCAGCTTTCACGCCAAGGCGGTGGTGCATCCGGCCGGCGCGCCCGAGGTGATCCCGGTGCTCGCGCGCCTGGGGTCGCTCCTGCCGCCCGATCGGCGCGAATCGGCTGCACTGGTCGAGCTCGCGCCGATCGGCGAGTTCCTCACCTACGGCATCGGGGTCTCGTTGACGCAGATGCGGACGCCGGCCCGGGCACGCGGTCGAGTCGCCGTTGCGTGATGCTCACGTCGTGTCGGAAGGCGCTGACTGCATCTGCAGCCAGTCCTCAACGGTGATCGCAAACCGCTCGTGGTCACGCCAGGCTCCGTCGATGTGGAGGTAGCGGGGCGAAAACCCCTCACGGCGGAACCCGACACGGCGCACCAGGGCGAGTGACGCCGCGTTGCCGGGCTGCACATTCGCCTCCACGCGATGGAGGCCCAGGACGCTGAACGCGTGGTGCAGCGCGAGCTGGAGGGTCTCGCGCGTGAATCCCCGGCCGGCGGTGGTGGCGTTGGCGTAAAAGCCGCAGTAACAGCTCTGGAAGAGGCCACGAACGATCTGGCTGAGGTTCACGATGGCGACCAGCGTGTTGTCGGCGGCTCGCCAGCCGGCGAGTGAGACCAGGTCGCCGCCGCCGCCGCGCGCGACCAGTGCGCGAAAGCCCTCAGCGTCGCCCGGCGGGCGCGTCCACGGGTGGTGCAGCGAACGGCTCGCGGCGACCATCCTGAGAAACGCGTCCTCGTCCTCGGAGCGCAGCTTGCGCAGCCACACTCGATCGCCCTGTCCGAGGATGGGCGTGGCGTCGGACGGTGAGCTCACCCGGGGAATCGTGCCATCAAGCGAGTGCCGGCCAGGCGATACACTCGCCGCCGACCGGCTCTCAAGGAGGCTCATGAAGCTCGCCGCATTCGCCCGCCAGCCGCTGCTCTTCGGTCCCTCCCCGGTGCATCCCCTGGAGCGGCTCACGAAGTCGCTCGGCGGTGCCGAGGTGTGGGCGAAGCGCGAGGATTGCAACAGCGGACTGGCGTTCGGAGGCAACAAGACCAGGAAGCTGGAGTACCTGGTCGCCGACGCCGTGGCGCAGGGCTGCGACACGCTCGTGTCGATCGGCGGGGTCCAATCCAACCACACGCGACAGGTCGCCGCGGTGGCCGCACGCATGGGCATGCGCTGCGTCCTCGTCCAGGAGAGCTGGGTCGACTGGAGCGATCCAGTCTATGACAAGGTTGGCAATATCCTGCTGAGCCGCATCCTCGGCGCCGATATCAGAATGGTCAAGGAGGGTTTCGGCATCGGCTTCAAGGCGAGCTGGGAGCAGGCGCTCGCGGACGTCGCCGCCGGCGGCGGCAAGCCGTACCCGATTCCAGCCGGCGCATCGGATCACCCACTCGGAGGTCTCGGCTTCGCCCGATGGGCGCAGGAGGTGCAGGAGCAGGAGCGAGCTCTCGGTGTCTTCTTCGACACCGTCATCGTGTGCTCGGTGACGGGGAGCACGCAGGCCGGGATGATCGCCGGCTTCGCAGCTCAGGAACGGCATCGCCGCGTCATCGGCATCGATGCGTCGGCAAAGCCTGATGAAACCCTCGACCAGGTCATCCGGATCGCAAGGCAGACGGCTGCGCTGATCGAGATCGGTCGTGACCTGCGCAGCGACGAGATCGTGCTCGATGCTCGCTACCACGCCGGCACCTACGGGATCGCGGACGAGCGGACCGTCGAGGCGATCAGGCTGGGCGCGCGCCTCGAGGGAATGATCACGGACCCGGTGTACGAGGGGAAGTCACTTGCGGGCATGATCGAAATGATCACGAGCAGGGACATCGACGCCGGCTCCAAGGTGCTCTACGCGCATCTCGGCGGGCAGCCCGCGCTCAACGGCTACAGCTCCCTCTTCTCCTGACCTGGAACCATCGGCAGGGACTTGTATTAATCTCAGCAGCAACCGACAGACATCGTTGAGGAGAAGAGGCCGTGGCCGGAGAGAAGTCTCGGGGAGCCCCCAAGCGTCAGGGCAAGAAGCCCAAAGCTGCCGCCATCGCCAAGGCGGCGAAGAAGGCCGCCGCGCAGACCGCCGCACAGTCGCCGAACCCGAGCTGACGCCCGTTCGGGCTCGCGGAGCCTAACCGGCTTCGGCAGCCATCGAGCGCTTGCGCAGCTTGTTGCGCTCGTCTGCGTTGAGCACGCGCTTGCGCATACGGATGCCCGCCGGGGTGACCTCGACCAGCTCGTCGTCGATGATGAAGTCGAGGCACTCCTCGAGCGACATCTTGCGGGGCGGGACCAGGCGGATGGTCATGTCCTCGGTGGAGGAGCGGATATTGGTCTTCTGCTTCTGCTTGGTCACGTTGAGGTGGATGTCCCCGGGGCGGCGGTTGAGCCCGACGATCATGCCTTCATAGACGGGCGTTCCCGGCGGGATGAGCGGCTGACCACGCTCCTGCAGCGTCACCAGGCCGTAGGCGACGGCGGTGCCCGGCTGGCTTGCGGTGAGGACACCGCCGCGCGTCGTTGTCGGCAGTGCCCAGGTGCGCTCCCAGCCCAGCAGCCTCGTCGCCATCACGCCGGTGCCCCGGGTCAGGGTCAGGATCTGGCTTCGCAATCCGATCAGGGCGCGGGTCGGCGCGTGGTATGTGAGGCGCACGCCGCCCCCCGCGTCGGTGCGCATCGCGGTCATCTTCGCGCCGCGGGATCCGAGCGCGTCGGTGATGGCGCCGACCACATCGGCCGAGCAGTCGATGACGCAGTCCTCCACCGGTTCCACGCGCTCGCCGTCGATCTCCTTGGTGATGACCGCGGGGCGCGAGACCTCGAATTCATAGCCCTCGCGCCGCATCGTCTCGATGAGGATCGCGAGGTGCAGCTCCCCGCGTCCGCTGACATCGAAGATGTCGGCGGTGGGACCGTCTTCCACTCGCAACGCGACGTTGGTGAGCAACTCGCGCTCCAGCCGCGCGCGCAGCTGTCGCGACGTGCTGCTGACGGTTGACTCTCGCCCGGCGAGCGGCGATTGATTGACCGAGAACTGCATGCGCAGGGTCGGCTCGCCGATCTCGAGACGTGGCAGGGCCTCGGGATGCTCGGCATCGGCGATGGTGTCGCCGATCGCAACCGCCGAAAGCCCCGAGAGATAGACGATCTCGCCGGCGGACGCCGACTCCACGGAGAGGCGCTGGAGCGCCTCGACGGTGAGCACCGTGGCGATGCGCTCGATCTTCCCCGCGCCCGACGCGGTGCAGCAGACGACGGACTGTCCCGGGTGAACGGTGCCTCGCTGAATGCGCCCGAGTGCGAGGCGCCCGCTCCAGTTGTCGTGATCGAGGTTGCTCACCAGCATCTGCAGCGGGCCGTCGGGATCCGCGCGGGGCGGCGGCACGTTTTCGAGAATCGCGTCGAGGAGTGGCTCGAGCGTCACGCCGGCGCGGGTGAGATCGGCGGTCGCCGTGCCCTCACGCGCATCCGTGTAGAGAACCGGCGCATCCAGCTGCCACGACTCCTTGGCGAGCTCGAGCAGCAGGTCGTGCGTTGCCTCAACCGTCTCGGCGGGCTGGGCGTTGGCACGATCGATCTTGTTGACCACGATGATCGGTTGCAGGCCGAGCGCGAGCGCCTGGCGCAGGACAACCCGCGTCTGTGGCATCGGCCCCTCGGCCGCATCCACGAGCAACAGGCACCCGTCGGCCATCCCGAGGACGCGCTCCACCTCGCCCCCGAAGTCCGCGTGGCCCGGGGTGTCGACGATGTTGAGCTTCACCCCCTTGTAGCGAACTGAAGTCGTCTTCGCGAGGATCGTGATGCCCTTCTCGCGCTCGAGGTCGTTCGAATCCATGATCAGCTCGCCGACCTGTTCGTGCGCCGAGAAGACGTGGGATTGCTTCAGCAGGGCGTCGACGAGCGTGGTCTTGCCATGGTCGACGTGCGCGATGATCGCGACGTTGCGAAGGTCCGCCCGGCGCTTTTCGCCGAGCACGAGAGGAGGAGGCACCGCTCGATTCTGACCGCACGGCCATCATCGGCCGCCCGTGACCCAATGGAGGAACTGCTGAACGTGTGCCGCAAGGGCACCCTCCAGCTCCTGAAGCACCGAGTACTCGCCTGTCGAGGTTGCCGCCGTGTTGGTGTTCAACTGCTTGAAAAGACTGGAAAGGGGTGAGGTCAGACCACCGAGCGGTCCGGGGTCTGTGGCCGCCGAGGGGCTGGCCTTCTGCAGCGCCGGACCGGCTCCCGGAGTGGCGGTCGCGACCGCCGGTGGCGCCCAGCTGATGTACCGCCCAGGCGCAGGAGCCTGGGCACCGGCGTGGACCGCGAACGCCACGACGCCGGCGACTGCCGCTACACCGACGAGGACGCGGAAACGGTGAGCACCGAGCACGGCAACCTCCAAAGATCCGTCTCTGACGGTCGCCCCACCGGCCGGCCGGGCATCCTGCCCGGCTGATTGAACTATACACGTTTGTGTATGTCGCGTCCCGATGGATCCTGGCGGCCCCTGGCGGGGGGCTCACACGGGACGCCAATATTCATCGCGTGAACACGGCCAGGACGGTCCTGCTCTACATCGTCGCCGCCGTCGTCGGCATCCTCCTGGGACTCGCGGCGGCACAGGTCACGATCTCCTGCTCCGGGTCGTGCGTCGCGCAGCCGCGGTTCCCCATCTGGCAGAGCGGCGTGATCGGCCTGGCCTGCGCGCTGGTGGTCCTGGTCGCATGCGCAGTGTTTGATGAGGAGTTCCTTCCGGTGACGCGCCAATGGCTCCGCGCCGCCCGGCGCCGGCTGTCAGGAGAGGGACGCAACCGGCAGGCGAGCTAGCCATGCGCTGGCCGCGAACGTTGGCCGTCCGCACTGCTGAACGGCGAAGGTGAGACGATTCAATAGTGGCTGACCCGGTTTCGCTGACCCTCCCGGCGATGGGTGAGTCCGTTTCGGAAGGGATCGTGTCCCGCTGGCTCAAGGCCGTGGGAGACAGCGTCAGCGAGGGCGAGCCGCTCGTCGAGGTGACCACGGACAAGGTCGATGTCGAGGTTCCGGCGCCGACGACCGGACGACTCGCCGAGATCGTCGCCGCCGAAGGCGAGACGGTTGCGGTCGGCGCGACTCTCGCGGTCATCGCCCCCGGAGCCGCGGCCGACCCTGCTCCCAGGCCAGTTGCGGAGCCGGCCACGGTCGAGGCCGGGGAGCCGGCGCCCCCATCCGAGCCGACCACGGCCGAGGCCGCCACGCCGCCCCCGGCGCCGCCGGTGTCTGCAGCACCCTCCGTCGCGGTCGTCGCCCTGGATGCATCGGATGTCGACGCGTCGCCGCTGGCGCGGCGGGCGGCCGCGAGGAACGGTGTCGACCTTCATGCGATCCAGGGATCGGGGCCGGGGGGCATCGTGACCAAGGGCGACGTGCTCTTCGCGAGGGCGGGCAGTCCGCCGCGACCAGACGCCACGGTGCGCGTCGTCGAGGGTGACCACGCCGAGCCGATCAAGGGCCCGGGAGCGGCGCTGGTCGAGTACATGGAGCGCAGCCGCGACATCCCCACGGCGACGTCATTCCGCACCATCGGTGTCGACGTCCTCGACGGCAGGCGGCGCCAGCTCAACAGCGCGCTCGCGGCGGCGGGCAATGCGGCCAAGGTCTCGTTCACGCACCTGATCGGCTACGCCATCGCCAAGGCAGCCGGAGCGAGCCCGGCGATGACGACCCACTTCGCGCGCACCGATGACGGCAAGCCGGCGCGCGTCCCCGGCCCGGCGCACCTCGGGCTCGCCGTGGACAGCCTCCGGAAGGACGGGACCCGCTCGCTCGTCGTCCCGGTCATCCGCAACGCCGCCGATCTGCCCTTCAAGGAATTTCGCGACGAGTACGAGCGCCTCATCGAGCGCGCGCGCACCAACACGCTCACCGCGGACGAGCTCCAGGGCGCGACCCTGACGCTCACCAATCCCGGCGGGATCGGGACGGTGGCCTCGGTCCCGCGGCTCATGCCCGGGCAGGGGACGATCGTCGCCGTCGGTGCCATCGGGTATCCGGCCGAATGGCGCAACGTTCCCGACGCACGAATCCAGGATCTCGGTGTCGGGAAGGTCATGACCATGACCAGCACGTACGACCACCGGGTCATCCAGGGGGCAGAGTCGGGAGAGTTCCTCGGTCGCATCGAGTCTCTCCTCGGGGGCGCCGACGGTTTCTACGAGCTGGTTTCCGCCAGCCTTGGCGTCAACATGCCGACGCTCCCGGCGGTGCCGGCGCGCGCCACACCGCTACCCTCGCCGGCGGTGCCGACGCCCTCAGACGGCGCCCCGGACCGCGTCCTGCTCGGAGCGATGCAGGCGGCGACATCGCTGGTCAAGGCGCACCGCACCCACGGACACCTCGGCGCGCACCTCGATCCCCTGGGTTCGCCGCCCATCGGTGACCCGGCAATGGATCCCGCGACCTACGGCCTGACCCAGGAATTGATGGAGCAGATCCCGGCGGACCTGCTGCGCGTGTACGTTCCCGGTCGCAACCTCGCGGAGGTGCTCCCGAATCTCCGCCGCACGTATTGCAGCACCATCGCCTTCGAGATCGAGCACATCTCGAGCCATGAGCAGCGTGTCTGGCTGCGCGAGCACATCGAGTCGGGCAAGTACCGGCCCGCGCTCACGCCCGAGGACCGACTTCGCCTGCTCGAACGTCTCACCAAGGTGGACGCCATGGAGCGGTACCAGCGCTCCGCGTTCCTGGGACAGAAGACGTTCTCACTGGAAGGACTCGACGCGCTCGTGCCGATGCTCGAGAACCTGCTGACCCGGGTTGCTGACGACGGCATCGGTGAGGTGGTCATGGGGATGTCCCACCGCGGACGCCTTGCCGTGGTCGCGCACGTCGCCAATCACTCGTACGAGTCGATCCTCAACGCCTTCGAGCTCGCGTCGGCGCGGCGCGCAATCGGACGCTTCGAATCAACCGGCGACGTGAAGTACCACATGGGTGCGACCGGGACCTATCACACCGAGTTGGGGAAGGTGATCCTGGTGCGGCTGCTGCCGAATCCGAGCCACCTGGAGGCGATCGACCCGGTGGTGGAAGGATGGTGCCGCGCCGCGCAGACGCAACGGCGCGCCACCACGCTGCATCTCGATCCCATGGCCGCGCTGCCCGTGCTCATTCACGGCGACGCGGCGTTTGCCGGGCAGGGCGTGGTCCAGGAGGTGCTCAACCTCCAGTCGCTTCCCGGGTACACGACCGGCGGCACCGTGCACTTCATCGCCGACAACCAGGTCGGATTCACCACCGATCCGCAGGATGGCCGGTCGACGCGCTACGCATCCGACCTTGCCAAGGGTTTCGACATCCCCATCGTCCACGTCAACGCAGATGACGTCGAGGCGTGCCTGGCGGCGATCACCTTCGCGTACGACTACCGCCGCGCGTATCGTCGCGACGTGATGGTCCACCTGATCGGGTACCGTCGCTTCGGCCACAACGAGGCCGACGAGCCCGCGTACACGCAGCCGCTCATGTACAGGAAGATCCGCGAGCACCCGACGGTCCGCGAATTGTTCGCGGCACAGCTCGTGGCCGATGGTGTCATCCGCCCGGAGGACGCCGACGCGCAGGCCAAAGCGATGTACGGACGCATCGCCGACGCCCACAAGCGCGTCAAGGAGAACCTCGCCGCCGAGCTGGACGATCTCACCCATGAGCAGGTTGTCGACGAGCCGGATGACGCGACCATGCGGACCGCTGTCTCGGGCCGGCAGCTCACCGCCCTGAACGATCAACTGCTCACGTTCCCGAAGCACTTCACACCGAACGCCAAGCTCATCCGCCAGATGGAGCGACGCAAATCAGCGATCCTTGAAGGTGCGATCGACTGGGGGACTGCGGAGGCGCTCGCCTTCGCGTCCCTGATCACGCAGGGCCACCCCATCCGTCTCACCGGCCAGGACACGATGCGTGGCACGTTCAGCCACCGCCACCTCGCGTTCCACGACGAGCGGACCGGCGAGATGTACATCCCGATGCAGCACCTCACCGACGCACAGGCGACCTTCGAGGTGCTCAACAGCCCGCTCAGCGAGGTCGGCTGTCTCGGGTTCGAGTACGGCTACAGCGCCGCGGACCCGGAGACGCTGGTCATCTGGGAGGCACAGTACGGCGACTTCTTCAACAACGCCGAGATGATCGTCGACCAGTTCGTGTCGTCGGCTCGCGCCAAATGGGGTCAGCACTCACGGTTGACGATGCTCCTGCCCCACGGCTACGAGGGCAGCGGCCCCGAGCACTCGAGCGCCCGCATCGAACGCTTCCTGCAGCTGTGCGCCAACGACAACATGCGCCTCGCGAACTGCACGACTCCTGCGCAGTACTTCCACCTGCTGCGCAGCCAGGGACTCCTCAGCGACCCGCGCCCGCTCATCGTCTTCACGCCGAAGAGCCTGCTGCGCCTCAAGGAATCCACCTCCAAGCTCGCCGACCTCAGCGCCGGGAGGTTCCAGGCGGTGATCGACGATCCCAACGGACCTGCGCGTCGCGAGGAGGTTCGCACGCTGCTCCTCTGCTCCGGCCGCATCTATTACGAGCTTGGCATGGCGCCCCAGCGTGCCGATGCCTCCGATGTTGCGATTGCGCGGGTTGAGCAGCTGTATCCGTTGCCGGTCGAGGCGATCCTCGAGCTGGTCGCCTCGTACCCGAATCTCGAGCGCCTGTACTGGGTGCAGGAGGAGCCGCAGAACATGGGTGCTTGGGGCAGCCTCGAGCGCGCCGTCGGACTCTCTCGGCCGTCCCACATTCAGTGGGACTACATCGGGCGGCCGCGACGGGCGAGTCCGTCGGAGGGCTATGCCGGCTCCCATCAACTCGAGCAGGAACGCATCGTCACCGAGGCGTTCGCCACGTCGCGGCGCGGCCGGAACGGGCCTCTGACTGTCCTCCCCGCCACCACCGGCGCCATCGCGTGACCGATCGCGTCGTGGTGCTCGGCGGTGGACCCGCCGGCGATGTCGCCGCGCTCCGAGCCGCGCAGCTGGGCGCCGATGTGACCCTCGTCGAACGCGCCGAGCTGGGAGGCACGTGTCTCAATTGGGGCTGCATCCCCACCAAGTCGCTGCTTGCGGGAGCGGATCTGCTCCGCAAGATCCGCGACGCCGCATCGTTCGGCATTCGCGTCGCGGAGCCCGAGGTGGACTTCCCGCGGATGATGGAGCGCAAGGAAGAGATCGTGCTGACCATGCGCAGGGGAGTTGAGGCGGCGTGCAAGCGGCGCGGCGTGAAGGTCGTGCGAGCGCAGGGCGTGGTCGACGGCAACGCGGTGGTCACCGGAGATGACCGCCACGAGTTCGACCACCTGGTGGTGTGCGTCGGCACGGAGCCCTCGGGGCTCCCGGGCATCGACATGGAGCATCCCCGCGTGGTGACCTCCAACGGGATCCTCCGGCTGGAGCGCGTTCCGGAGCACATGCTGGTGATCGGCGGCGGAGTCGTCGGGTGCGAGTTCGCGAGCCTGTTCGCGGCACTCGGATCGCGGATCACCGTCGTCGAGGTCCTTCCGCAGATCCTCGCCGGTGTCGACGGGCGAATCGTTCAGCAGTGGCGGCGGATCGTCGAGAAGCAGGGGATCACCTTCCTCGCCGGGCGCCGCGTCGAATCGGTCGACTACAGCCCGGACATGGTCAAGGCCCCTCTCGACGACGGGACTGCTGTCGAGGCGGATCTCCTTCTCGTCTCGGTGGGGCGTCGCGCCCAGACCCGCGGGATCGGCCTGGAGGAAGCCGGAGTTGTCGTCGACGACCGCGACCACATCGAGGTGGACGCCTTCCTGCGCACCGCGAACCCGAAGATCTGGGCGGCCGGTGACTGCATCGGCGGACTCCAGCTGGCCCACCTCGGGAGCGCGGAGGGCGGACGCGCGGTCGAGAACGCGCTCGCTCACGAGGTGATGCCCATGGACCGGACCGTGGTGCCGTCGTGCATCTACACGCACCCCGAAATTGCCATGGTTGGCCTGAACCCGGAGGCGGCGAAAGCGGCCGGCATCGAGCTGAAGCTCGGCCAGGCCCGTTACCTCGGCAACGGCAAGGCGCTCGGCGAAGGTGAACCCGACGGGCTCGCGCAACTGTACACGGACGCTGCCACCGACCGGCTGGTGGGCGCCACGGTGATGGGTGTCCACGCTGTCGAGATCATCCACGAGGTCGGTGTCGCGATCAGCGACGGATTGTCGATGGACGATCTCGGTTCGATCATCCACGCGCACCCCACGGTCAGCGAGTTGATGATGGACGCGGCCGAGCAGGGCGAGGGTGTTGCGCCCTACCTGAGCTGAGCGCGGACTCGGAGCGGGAGGGGCAACTCGCAAGGCGCGAATGTGGCGCCACCTAAGCTGAACGCCCTGTGTCGCGGAGCGGGAGGGGTCACCCGGGCTGCCTAAGCTGAGAGTGGACTTGGGTGGCCCCTCCCCTCCGCGGCGCAGAACCTTGCCCAAGGCGTGCCCGTCTCCGCGGCGCAAGACGGCGCCTACGACGTGGCCGTCTTGCGCAACCGCTCGTCGCGGCGCCTGCGGTTCCGCATCCGCAGCGCGACGACGAGGACGCGTCCCTCGAGCCACGTCGCCCATCCGGTCGCCAGCGCTCCGATGAGGAAGAGCGCGCCGAGCCAGCGTGGACCAAGGACAACGATGGTGAGTCCCGCGACGAGGAGCACCGTGGTCGCCACGAGGAATGTCGCGGTCAGGAGAGCCCGCCAGGTGAGCAGGATCGAAGTCCGGACCGCAATGACGGCGGCCTGCGCGTCGATGCGGGTCTTCGGAGTGGTGCCGGGGACCGCCTGTCCACCTGCAAAGGCACGGCGCCGGTTGGTCGCCACGCGCCAGAAAAGGAGGCTCGCCGCAAGCCGGGCGAGGAGCCGGATCACGATGGCCCACGGCATGTCCTCATGCTACAGTCGCCGGGCGTTTCAACCGTGGGAGCAGCGAGATGATCCGTGCATATGTGCTCGTGACCGCGAGCGCCGGCAGGGCGCAACACGTCGCTGATGCCCTGCGCGGCAGTGACGGTGTCGTCGAAGTTGACGCGATCACCGGCGAGTACGACGTGATCGCCCAGATCGAGGCGGCGGACGTTCCGGGCATCGGCCGTCTGATCCTGGATCGGATCCAGTCCGCGGACGGCGTGGTCAAGACGATCACGTGCCTCGCGGTCTGATCCGGACCCGGGAGCACCCGTCGGGAGCGCTGGGCTGGGCGGACTAGCCGGCCTTTACAGGACGGCGCTCGCGCGCCTCCGAGCCAGCGCGCCGCTGCGCCGATCGCTGCTGTTCTGGGCGGCGCTCGGTCTCGTCCTCGGGGAGGCCGTCACCGCCGACGTCGCGCTCGTGCATGGTCAGGGCACGGTCACCCCCGCGGTCATCGCCACCGCGGTGTGGTGGGCGCTGGTCACTGTCGGGGTCATCGGCGGCGCGGCGCTGCTGCGGACGCCGGACGGCACGGCGGTCGATCGCTACGGGATCCCCAACGGGCTGACGGCGCTCCGTGGGTACGCCTGCATTCCCGTGCTGCTCATCGGCACGCTCTCGCTTCCCGGGCGCCTCGGGCTCGCGCTCTGGGGCGGCATCGGCGGATCGGTCGGTCTCCTGGACGCGGTCGACGGCTTCATCGCGCGCCGGTACGGGCCGGTGACCGTACTGGGCAAGGCGATGGACCCGTTCGGCGACGCCGTGTACTTCGTGGTCGGTGCGATCGGCAGCTGCGCGCTCGGGATCATCCCGATCTGGCTTGCGGTGCTGATCGCCGTCCGCTACGCGGGGCCGGTGATCCTGACCCCCCTCGTCCTGCTCACGGGCAGGCGTCCGGAACTCGTGTACACCGTCTGGGGACGGCGCAACACGATGCTCACCGGCATCGTCCTCTTCGCTCTGTACTGCGTCCGCCTCTTCGGCGGACCGATCGGCATCGTCGCGTTGGTCATCGCGCTCCCGACGCTCGTGCCCACGGCGCTGCTCCACGTCGTCGCGCTGGTCCAGCGCGTCGCCGCCGCGCCGCGGGTACGTTGAGCGACCGCCTCAATCGCCGGCCTCGGAACCGAGCACGTCGCGGATATGGCGGAGCCACCCCGCGGCGGTGAGCCCGTTCGCCACGGGCACGTAGTTGCAGTCGAAGCCGTCGGCGAGCATCCGGGCCAGGCCGGCGTCGTCAAACCCCGCCTCGATGAGGCCCTCGATCTCGTCCGACGCCGCAGTGACCGTATCGGGCGACGCATCGGCCACGAACGCGTGCAGCGCGGCGTCGGGCGTGCCGTGATCCTGCTGCCAGTCCTGGTGGTAGTAGCCGCCCAGCAGCTGGGCGAGGGCGGGATAGTCGGCCGCGGCGTTGTCGATCGCAAGGTTGATGTCGATGGTGCCGTTCATTGTCAGCGCTCCTGATGTCTCTTGGCCCGGTGCGGGGACCGGGTGGGATAGGCGGTCACGAGGGTGAAGCCGCCGGGGAGTTCGTCGTTGCGGCGCAGGACCAGTCGGACCGCGGTCACCTGGGTCGGGACCACCACGCCGCGGCTCACCTCGGCGTAGGTGAGCATGTGACCGACCACCTCGCCCATGTCCTCGACGAAGGTGAATGGAGCGCGCTTGTCCCTGCCGGCGAGCCACGCGGCGATGTCGGCGCTGCGCCGCGTGACCGCGATGTCGACGCATCGCTGCGCGGTGGCACGGCTGACGAAGCGTCCTGCCGCGGCGACGCCTTCGCGGAGGATGCGGCGCATCTCGTCGCCGGGCCGGGTGTCGACGTGCCGGCGCAGCGTGTGCCCCCCGCGGCTCTCGTAGACGCTGAGGTCCTCGACCGGAATCCGGCGGGGCCGCGGCCCCGGAGCCGGCCGATCAATGCCATCGAGCATGTGAGTCCTCCCCCGCGTCTCGTGCTGTGCGGCAGGTGATGCCGCGATGGGTCGCAGTCTCTCCGGCCTCGACGGACAGCCCGCAGACGGTGACCCGGCCCCCGGGCACGAACGCATAATCACGGCGCCGTGCTCGCAATCCTCAAGCAGACGCCCGCGCCCGGATTCGTGATCGGCGATGTCCCCATGCCGTCGCCGTCGGCCGGTCAGGTGCTCCTCCGCGTTGCCGCGACATCGGTCTGCGGGACGGACGTGCACCTCTACGACTGGAACGCCTGGGCCTCGGCGCGGGTCCACCCGCCGCGCGTGGTGGGGCACGAGGTCTGCGGAGAGGTGGTCGCGTGGGGTGACGGCGTCGACGGCCCGCCACTCGGCACTCGCGTGGCCGTCGAGTCGCACATCGTCTGCGGCCATTGCGACGAGTGCCGTCGCGGCGACTTCCACGTCTGCGAGAACACGCGGATCCTCGGCGTGGACGTCGACGGGGCCTTTGCGACCCATCTCGCCGTGCCGGCCGCGAACGTCTGGCCGGTCGGGGACTCGGTTCCCCCCGACGTCGCGGCCGCAATGGAGCCTTTCGGCAACGCGGTGCACGCCTGCTCGTACGGCGAGCTCGACGGGCGAACGGTCGTCGTCTTCGGGTGCGGACCCATCGGGTGCGCGGCGATCGCCGTCGCGCGCGTTCAGGGCGCGGCGCGCGTCGTGGGAGTGGATCGCAATGCATATCGCCTCGAGCTCGCCGAGCGCATGGGCGCGAACGCGATCGTTCAGGCGACCGACGCGGCGGTCGACGACGCCGTGCGGCGCGCCGCCGGGGACGCCGTCGACTGCGTGCTCGAGATGAGCGGGTCGCCGGTGGCGGTGGCGTCGGCGACCCGCCTGGTCCGGCCCGGGGGGTGGATCAGCCTCCTCGGCATCGGCGATGCACCGGACGTCGTCGATCTCTCCACCAATGTCGTCATGAAGGGGTTGAGCCTGTACGGCATCGCCGGACGGCGCATCCCCGCCACCTGGAGGCAGGTGACCGAATACGTCCAGGACGGTGTGATCGACGTCCGCGCACTCATCACACATCGTTTCGCGCTGCGTGACATCGACGGCGCGATCGAGTTGATGAAGTCGGGTCAGTGCGGAAAGGTGACGCTCACGCCCGAGTAGCGACGCGCGGGGTATCGTTGGTCGCATGGTGATGAGCGCGGGCACGTCGAAGGCCGTCCAGGCACTGGACGCATCGCTCAACGAGGACCTCGAGGCGCTCCGGCGCGACGGACTGTTCCGTCCGCTGCGTGTGCTCGAGTCGGCGCAGGGACCGGTGGTTGAGATCGCGGGCAAGGCGGTCATCAGCCTCTCCAGCAACAACTACCTCGGGTTGAACACCCATCCGCGGCTGGTCGAGGCCGCGTCGCGTGCCGCACTCGAGTGGGGCGCCGGCACGGGTGCGGTGCGCACCATCGCGGGGACCCAGACCCTGCACGAGGAGCTGGAGCGACGTCTTGCGGCGTTCAAGCGCACCGAGGCGTCGCTGACATTTCAGAGCGGGTACGCGGTCAACGTCGGCGTCATCGGCTCGATGCTCGACGAGGGCGATTGCGTGGTGAGTGACAAGCTCAACCACGCGAGCATCATCGACGGCATACGGTTGACCAAGGCAGATCGAATCCTCTACGAGCACGCGGACCCGGACGACGCCGAGCGTGCGCTCAGCGAGGCGCGGGGCAAGGGATATCGACGCATCCTGCTGGTCACCGACGGTGTCTTCAGCATGGACGGCGACATCGCGCCGCTTCCCCAGCTGGTTGAACGCGCGGAGCACTTCGGCGCCGCGGTGATGGTCGACGACGCGCACGCCACCGGCGTGCTCGGCACCAAAGGCCGCGGCACCACCGACCACTTCGGGCTGCACGGCAGGGTCGCGCTCAACATCGGCACGCTCAGCAAGGCGGTCGGGGTCGTCGGTGGCTACGTGGCCGCTTCGCAGGTGGTGCGCGATCACCTCATCCACAAGGCGCGGCCGTTCCTGTTCTCGTCCTCGCACCCACCGGCTGTGGTGGCCGCGTGCATCGCCGCCGTCGACGTGCTCGAGCAGGAGCCCCAGCTCATCGAGCAGCTCTGGAGCAACACGCGTCACTTCAAGAGCGGGCTTCGCGAGCTCGGCTTCGACATCGGCCAGAGCGAGACGCCGATCACCCCCGTGATGTGCGGCGAGGCGCCGGTCGCGATGGAGCTCTCCGACATGCTGCTCGAGCGGGGCGTCTTCGCCCAGGGCATCGGCTTCCCGACGGTCGCTCGCGGCCGGGCCCGGGTTCGGACGATCGTCTGCGCCACGCACACCCACGAGCAGCTCGACCGCGCGCTGCTCGCCTTCGAGGAGGTCGGGACCCGCCTCGGTCTCATCGGAGCCGGGCGTCAGGCGTAACGCGATGGCACCGGCACGCTTCTGCGGATTGCGTCCTTCGCGTTCCGGTCAGCCGTAGTCATGGCGCATCGAACGGCTGCAGAGCTCGAGGAGGAGCGGCTGGAGATCCTGGCCGCGCAGCGTGACCGAGCGGCCTTCGCGCCGCTCTACGAGCGCTACGTGGACCAGATCCACGCCTACGTCTACACACTCACGCATGACATGGAGCAGGCCGACGACGTGACCGCAGCGACCTTTGCCAAGGCGATGGAGGAGCTCCCCCGGTTCGAGTGGCGGGGTGTTCCGTACTCTGCGTGGCTCTATCGCGTCGCGGGCAACCTGGTTTCGAGGGAGCGCCGCCGCCCGGGGTGGATCGAGCTCGAGCCGCGCATGCTCCCGGATGCCGGGGCGGACCCGGCGCTCCACGCGGAGGAGAACGATCGCGCCGGCGAGGTGCGCGCGGCGGTCGCGGGCTTGCCCCATGATCAGCGCCAGGCGATCGTCCTGCGCTTCGGCGCCGAACTGCGAAATCGGGAGATCGCCGAGATCATGGGACGGAGCGAGGGCGCGGTGAAGCTGCTCACCTTCCGGGCGCTCACGGCGCTCAGGCGCGGGCTCGGGGCACCGATGCCGGCCGAGCGCCTCTCGAGGTCGGGATCGTGAACGTCGAGGATCGCCTCGACGCCGCGCTGGACGGTGACGTCGTCTCCCTGGCCGCGTCGCCGGCGGTCGCGGCGCTGGTCGACACCGGCGACGAGGTCTCGGGAGCGTTCGACGCCCGGACGCTCGACCCCGCCAGACGAGCTCAGATCTACGCGGCCGCCCTGGCGATCGCCGACGCCTCCGGCTTCGAAGTCCGCCTCCGCGTCCTCGGACTCGACCGCCGCGTGCAGGCGATCGCCGGGGGTGCTGTGGTCACGCTCGCCGCCGCCGCCGCCGTCGGCGTGGCCATCGCCCGAGGCCGGCGGCACCACCCTGCCGCCCTCGGCGCCTGAGCCTGGGCATGGATCCGGAGCTCGAGATGCCGGAGGCGGAGCGCGAGCGCATCCGTCAGCGCGACCGCAAGCGCGAGCGTCGCATGGTGGTCGACAACGCCGGGATCAAGCGGGTGCTCCCCGCCGTCGCCGAGAAGCGCCGGAAGGCCCTGCGCCCCCCCGAGGATCAGCTGAGCTGACCGCTCAACACCTCGGTGTTGGAGGGTGTCGGGCTGCCTCCCACAGGCTCGACGGTCGCAGCGACGCTCTTGTACGCGGCCATGTTCCCCTGCATGACCGCCGTCCACGGTCCGCCGTTCAAGCCCGCGGTGAGGAACGCGACCCCTTTCGGCGAGCCGTGCGGCGGGATGAGCCAGACCTCGTAGACCTCGGACGCGGGCAGCGGCTCGAGCCCCTTCACGGTCAGCACACCCTGGGTCCGGCTGCTGTCGACGAGGAGCGTCCCCGTGGCAGTCGTCCCCGAGACCGTGTAGGTGGCCGGCGCCGTCTGAGTGCTCCTGCCGGTGACGCCCCAGATCGCGAACGCGATTGCTGCGACGACCGCGACGGCCCCGACGACTGTGAACCCGCGGCCTGCGGGGATGGCGTCGAAAAGGCGTCGCCACCATGGCGATCTCGCGGACTCGGTCGCCTCGGCATACACCTGGGCCATCAGCCGGCGGCGGAGGCGTGGCGGCGGCGGCACCAGCTCGAGCGCGGCGGGAAGCAACGAGGCGAGGTTGGCATACTCGCCCGCCGCCTGCCGGCAGCTCTCGCAGGTCGCGACGTGACGCTCCATGGCAGCGCGATCGGACGCCTCGAGCGCGCCGACAGCCTCGAGCGCGAGAAGGTCGGTGACTTCTTCGCAGCTCATCGGGTCTGCCATGGTGCCTCCATGCGATCGCCGAGGCTGGCGCGCAGCTTGTCGAGGGCGATCCGGACGCGGCCCTTGACGGTGCCGAGCGGCACCTCCATCGTCGTGGCGATCTCGGACTGCGAATAGCCGCCGTAGTAGGCGAGCTCGATCGTCTGGCGCTGCTCGGCGGGGAGCTCGGCGAGCGCCTTGCGCACCTCCTCGCCGCTGAGCTCGATGGCGACGGCGGCCCAGGGATCGGACACGATCGGCTCGACCGACTCGCCCTCGATGGGTGTGTCGAGCCGGGTCCGGTGCCTGTCGCCGCGCAGGCGGTCGATCGCCCGGTTGCGCACGATCGTGCAGATCCACGAGCGGAGCGACCCGCGGCCGGCCTGAAACGTGGACCCGCGCCGCCAAACCGCCAGGAACGACTCCTGCACCACGTCCTCGGCGGCGCCGCGGTCGCTCAGGATGCGCAGAGCAACGGTGTGGGCGAGGCCGCCGTATCGGTCGTACAAAGCTTCGATCCCCTCGGGCGAGTGGGCAGAGATCGAGCGGACAATGTCGTCGTCACTCAGGTGCACTCTCATGCTCCGACACCGGCTCGGGGGTTGCGCACCTGTTGGTACGGACCGGCCGGGGCGCTCGGATCACGCGGGGACCCGCCCAGCCGGTGCGGGGCCATGCCGGTGCTCCTATGAGACTTTGACGCGACCGCCGCGAACCCGAGCAGCGGTCGACTGGAGGAGGACCGGTTCGTCGGGCTGATGGACGACCATCGCGGCTGCCGGCGGACGCAGGCTGGTGGCCGCTGGGCCCTCGAAGACGACCTTCACCGCACCGGCGGCCGTGCCGGCCTGGGCAATCGCCAGTGCCGCGGTGTACTCGTCCAGCGGGAACCGATGGGTCACCACGCCGTCGACCGGGAAGCTCGAGTCACTGAGCCACTCACGGATCGTGCCGAACGTGCGCTTGCCGTCCGGCTCGCGGCCGTATGATGCCGCGCCGCGCACGGTGAGCTCGCGGGCCCAGATGAGCGACCATTCGATCTCATGGCGGCCCGAGCGGCCGCAGAGCACGAGCGTGCCCCCGGCGCGGAGGAGGCGCACCGCGAGATCGATGCTCAGCGCCGAGGCTCGGCAGTCGAACACGACGTCGACGCCGCCGTCGAGGACCGGGAGGCCACCGCCGGCGGGCCGCATGATGCGGGCCTCCATGTGCTCGGCGGTCTTCTGGAGCATCTGCTCGGACGAGCCGTGCCAGACGCGGTTCGCGCCGATGGACCGGATGGCCATGAACGCCGCGTTGGGATCACCGTTGAGCGGCGCGTTCTCGCGGTGCCGCCGGCCCAGACGGGGGCGGGCGGGGTTGCGCGCGTCGTGGAGCACGATGATGTCGAGGTCGGGGTGCAGGCGCCGGAGGGTCGCGACGATGAGCCGGCTCAGAGCGCCCGATCCGATCACGACCGCGGTGTCACCGCGGCGGGTCCAGCGGAGCACGGCGTGCAGCGCGGTGGCCGCCGGTTCGGCAAGGACGCCGCGCTGATCGGAGATGCCGTCGGCGGGGACGAGCATGTCCTCGTGGACGAGGAAACCCTCGCTCCAGCCACCGCCCGCCTTCTCGCTCGATCCGACGGCACGTCCCGAGCAGAGAGCCCCGCCACGATCGGCGTTCTCGCAGAGGTGGGTGTCACCCGCCCGGCAGCGGCGGCACTCCGCCAGGCCCTTGTGCGCGCAGCGGAGGGTCGGTTCCACCAGGACCCGATCGCCCTCGTGAGCCCATCGCGTCGAAGAAGCCCGCTCCACGACGCCCACGACCTCATGGCCGGGAATGAAGGTTCCGGTCGAGGTGTATGCAGTGAGCACGTTGGGCGCCGGGTCGCGGTGCACGAGTGCGAGGTCGGTGCTGCAGATGCCCGCAAGCGCGGGGCGGATCAGCACCCAGCCGGGACCCGGGGGTACCGGGGTTCGGACGTCGCGCACCTCGACGGGGATCGAGGAGCCCTGCTGGGCGTGCCTGCGCCGGCCACGGCCCCGACGGCCGGAGCCGGGGTCGATGAGGGTCGGATCGACGACTAGCGCCCGCATCGGGCGTGCCCAAGGGTGGAATGGCCGCGAACCAGCGCGGCAAGGGTCTCTCTCATCGCCTCAACTTGTGAGGATACCGTTGCTCACCCTTGCGGTGCAGCATTGACAATGGGTCTGATGACCGATCAGCCACCGCCTCCCAGCCCGCCTCCGGTCGGCGTGACCACTCCGCAGCCGGGTTGGGGGCCGCCCCCGGCGGGCTGGGGATCACCGCCGCCTGGCTGGGGGTCACCGCCTCCGGGCTGGGGCTCGCCGCCACCGGGGTGGGGACCGCCGCCCGGGTCGTGGGGCCCACCTCAGCCGGGGTGGAACCCCGGGTTCATGCCGTCCCAGGTGGGGTCCGGGCGCTTCCGGTCCATGTCGGTCGGCGAGTGGCTCGATGCCACGTTCACCCTGTACCGGCGCAACTTCGCGCTGATCGCCTCGATCAGCGCCGTGGTCCAGATCCCCTACGCGCTGCTCACGTGGCTGCTCTTCGAGCTGACCGGGGTGGCGACGTTCGTGCGCTCCCCGTTCTCGTCACTCAACACGCAGCCGGTCACGGCGGCCCAGGCCCAGCAACTGCTCAACTCGTACCTCGGCGTACTCGCGGTCACGATCGGGCTGGTGCTGGTCAGCGCTCTGGTCATCGTCCCGCTCGGCGAGGCGGCGACCACGCGCGCGGTGAGCGATCGCTATCTCGACCGCAAGACCACGCTTCGCTCGGCCTACCGGGCCGCCTGGAGCCGCCTCGGGGCGCTGATCACCATGATCCTCATCCTCTTCGGCGCCTATGTCGGGTCCATCGCCGTCGTGATCGCGATCGCCGCCGTGCTCGGCGCCGCCGGTGCGGGGGGCCTCGGCGCACTGATCCTGCTGCTGGCGCTGCTCGCGCTCATCCCGGTGCTGGTCGCTGTCTACGTGCGCACCGTCGTGGCCGTTCCCGCGATCGTGCTCGAGCGCGTCTCCGGCTGGCACGGCCTGCAGCGAAGCTGGCGCCTGATCAGCGGCCGCTTCTGGCCGACATTCGGGCGGGTCCTCCTGCTCGGGCTGATCACCTCGATCATCTCGTCGGTGGTCGCGGCCGTCTTCGAGCTTCCCGGATCCGCCATCGATCCCGGCAACACCTTTGTCTTCGACCAGGTTGCGAGCGCGGTCGCCGCCGTGTTCGTCGGCCCGATCACGTACATCGGGGTGACGCTCCTCTACTACGACATCCGCATCCGCAAGGAAGGCTTCGATATCGAGATGCTCGCGCGGTCACTGTGAGGCGACTGCTCCTCACGGTTGTCACCGTCGCCGTGGTGACCGCCGGCATCTCGGTGGCGGCGTCACCCGCGCGTGCCGCCGGGTCGTGCGTGACACTCGAATACCTTGCGCTGCTCGGTCGCGCCGACCACGCGTTGACGGTGGTTCCCGCTCAGCCGGTCGCGGCCCTCAGCGCCGTCACCGACGCCGAGAACCTCGTCCCCTCATCAAGCTCCGAGCTCGCCCCGGTCATCGCCGGGCTCGGCCTCTCCACTCCCGACATCACCGGCATCCGGCAGCGGGTCGACCGCATCGTGACCACGCTCGCGCTCCCACCCGGCTCCGCATGCAACGTCGACTCGCAGGCGTCCGAGAACGCCCTCCACCACGTGTACGCCTCCCCCGTTTTTGCCGGTCTCGACCAGAACCAACCGGAGTCGATATTCGAGCGCATCGGCGCGGCGATCAACTGGGTCCTCACGCATCTCTTCGGACTGCTCGGCAGCGGCGGCTCGATCCTCCTCGGGCTGCTCGTGCTCGGCGCCATCAGCGCGTTCGTCGTCTACAGGCTGCGCGGCGTGGTCGGCGGGCGGCGCGCGCTCGGTCCCGAGGAGCCCGCGACCGTCGGTGACGACCCCGAGCGCGAGTGGCAGCTCGCGCTGGCGGCCGCGCAGCGCGGCGATCATCGCGAGGCGATCCGCCGCGCGTTCCGCTCGGCGCTGCTCGAGGTTGCGGATCGCCGCGCCCATCTCGACCGCGCCTGGACGACGCGCGAGCTGCTCGCGACCCTCTCGGTGGACGCGGACCTCCTCGCGGTCGTCGCGCCCGCGGCGGCGTCGTTCGATCGAGCCTGGTACGGCGACGCCGAGGTCAGTGCCGTGGACTGGGAGGTCGCGCGGGCGCGATGCGAGGCGGTGCGCCGGGTCGCTCGCCGCGCCGCGCGGACGCCGGCGCCGTGAGCAGACCGCCGCTCTCGGCCATGCTCACGCTGATCGTCTCGCTGAGCATCCTCGCCGTGATCGCCATCACCACCGCGATCCCTCCGAACGACCAACTCAACCCGTCGTCGCGATCCGCAGGCTCGCTGGGCACGCTGGCCATGTACACGTGGTTCTCGAACCTGGGTCTCGATGTCGGCCGGATCACCGGCAGCTTCGATCTGACCGGGAGCGATGTGGTCTTCTGCTACGACCCGACGGTCGCGCTGAGCAGGACCGACGTCGGCGCCGTCATGGCGTTTCTGCGCTCGGGTGGCGACTTCGTCCTCGTGGTCACTCCCGGCAGCCTTGCCGCGGCGGCTCCGCTGCTCGGCACGCTGCAGGTCGATCCGTCCGCGTCGCAGGGAAGTGGTGTCGCAACGGTCGCGCAGCCGTTCGACAGCACCGATCGCGTCCAGTCGGTCCCGGTGAGCGGCGGGCTGACGTTCTCCAACCAGCCACCGCTCGTCCCCGCCCTGGTCGAGCAGGACGAGGTGGTCGCCGGGATCATCCGGGTCGGGAGTGGCGTCGCGTACGTCCTCGGCGACACGGGGCCGCTCTCCAACGACGGCCTGCGGCGTGGCGATTCGTCGTACCTCGCGCTGAGCCTGTTGCAACGCGCGCGCGGCGGCCGGGTGAGGTTTGACGAGTATCACCATGGTGAGGGGACGCAGACGAGCGGCGTGGGCGCGATCTTCGACGGACCCATCGGACTCGCGACGCTCCTGGTCGGGCTGGTGGTGCTGCTGGCGATCGCGTTGAACGGACGCCGGCTCGGCAAGCCGGTGCACGGCGGCGCCGATGCGGCGGTGCCGAGCGCGACCGCATACGTCACCGCGATGGGGCACCTGTTCGCGCGCAGCCGGCAGCGCGGACCCATCGCCGCGCGCTATGCGGACGAGCTCAAGCGAAGAATCGGTGCGGCCACCGGCGTGGACCGGCACCTCGACGACACGGCGTTCTGTGGCGCCGTCGCGCTGACGAATCCTCATGCGGCGCCCGCCCTTACGGCGCTGCTCGCCCACGCTCGAGCCCTCGCCGCCGGACGGCCCGAGGAGAGCGAGCTGTTGCGGCTCGCGCGCGACGTCGACGCCTGCGAGCGTCAGTGGACCGGTGCGCCGGTTGGATGATTCCGTGAGCGGGCAGGGCACAATGCCTCCCGTGACCACCCAGAGCGACGCGGCGGCGCTGCGCGCGGCACTGCATCAAGCCGTCGGTCGCGCGGTCGTCGGCCAGCTGCAGGTCATCGACGGCCTGTATATCGCGGTGCTCTGTGGCGGCCACGTGCTCCTCGAAGGGGTGCCCGGCACCGCGAAGACGCTCATGGCGCGAACGCTCGCCGCGACGCTCGCCGCGAGCTTCACGCGGATCCAGTTCACGCCCGATCTCCTGCCGTCCGACATCATCGGAACGAGCGTCTACCGCCCGGACTCCGGGACGTTCGAGTTCCGCCAAGGGCCGATCTTCACCGACACGCTCCTCGCCGATGAGATCAATCGCGCGCCGGCGAAGACTCAGTCGGCGCTGCTCGAGGCCATGGAGGAACGCCAGGTCACGTCAGACGGTGTGAGCCGGTCGCTGGGGGACCGCTTTCTCGTCGTGGCGACCCAGAACCCCGTGGAATATGAGGGGACGTACCCGCTGCCGGAGGCGCAGCTCGACCGCTTCTTCTTCAAGCTCGAGGTGAACGTTCCCGAGCCGGCGACCGAGATGGTGATGCTGCGCCGCGTCGACGGCGGGTTCAACCCCCACGACCTCACCGCGGCCGGGGTCACCGCGGTCATCGACGCCGCGGCGCTGGCGAAGGTGCGCGCTGAGGTGGCGGCGGTACGCGTGTCCGACGAGGTGCTCGGCTACATCTCCGCGATCGTGACCGCGACGCGAACCAGTCCCGATCTCTCGCTCGGAGCCAGCCCGCGCGGATCGATCGCCCTGCTCCTCGCGGGCAAGGCGATGGCGGCCATCCAGGGTCGCGACTACGTCGTCCCGGACGACGTCAAGGACGTGTGCATCCCGGCGCTGCGGCACCGGATGATCCGCCGCCCCGAGGCCGAGATCCAGGGTGTGTCAGAGGTCGCTGCCGTCCAGCGCGCGGTGGGCAGGGTGCCGGTACCCCGGTGACGGCGCCGCGATGACGTGGCGTGGCGCCGGTCTTCTCCTGGTGCCGGTCGCCGTCATCGCAATCGGGGCGGCCGTTTCTGGACTGTTCATCGCCGGGCTCGCGCTCCTCGCGGCCGCCGCCGCGGCGATCGCCGCCGACTCGCGGCGGGCTCCGGGCAGGTCGGTCCTGCGCGCCGAGCGTGTCTGCGACGACCTCCTCTCGGTGGGCGTCGCCAACCGGGTGGCGCTGTCCATCAGCGCCCGGTCCGCCGGTGCGGCGGCGATCGTGCACGAACGGGTGCCCCCCGGCATGCACCCGTCGCAAACGCGGTGGGATGTGCACCTCCCCGCGACCGTCGAGTACACCGTCACCCCGGTGGCTCGCGGTGACGTCGTCCTCGGCCCCGCGGTCATTCGCGTGATCGGTCCGTGGGGACTCGGCTGGCGCCAGACCACCGTCGATTCCCAGCGACCGGTGCGTGTCGATCCCAACCTCGCGGCCATCGACGTGTATGAGGCGCTCGCGCGTCGCGGACAGCTCGCCGAGCTTGGGCTCCGCACCATGCGCCTGCGGACCGAGGGCAGCGAGTTCGACCGGGTGCGCGAGGCGTTTCCCGACGACCCGCTGCGGGCCATCAACTGGCGCGCCACCGCGCGCACCGGGCGTTTGATGGCGACCGAGCTCATCCCCGAACGAGCCCAGCCGCTGGTGATCTGTCTCGATCACGGCCGGCTCATGGGCATCGGCGCGGGTGAGCTCACCAAGCTCGACCACGCGATCAATGCCGCATTGCTGCTCGTGCACGTCGCGCTCCGCAGCGGGGATCGAGCCGGGATGCTCGCGTTCTCCGACACCGTGACCGACACGCTGCCGCCCCGCGCGGGCACCGCCCAGCTGCGCAGGTTCCTCGATGCAACCCGCCCGATCCAGCCCGGTGAGACCGAGGCCGACTACGACGATGCGCTCGCCTTCTACAGCAGGTGGCAGACGCGCCGATCACTCGCGATCATCTTCACCGACGTGCTCGATCCCGAACAGGGCAAGGCGCTGATCCGTCAGTGCGTCCGTCTGCGCCGCCGCCATCTCCCGCTCGTGGTCACCGTCCGCGACCCGGCGCTTGACGATGCGGCAAACGCGGTGCCGCGAACCGGCGACGACGCATACGCCCGCGCCGTTGCCGGCGGCCTCATCGCGGATCGCGAGGACACGCTGCGGCTGCTGCGCAGCTCCGGCGTCGAGACCATCGACGCCGATGCGCGCACCCTGTCCCCGCGGCTGGTGAACCGCTACCTCGACCTCAAGCGGCGAGCGCGCCTGTAGCGCTGGGCGCGCTCGCCGAGAAGATCTATCGACTCGTGCCGGCGAAGTTCCTGCGGGTTGCCGGGTCGAGCAGCATCGCGTAGAGCACGAGCACCTGAAGTGCGATGTACACGACGAGGATGAGATCCCCGGTGCTCGAGTTGACGCGGGCGAAGTCGGTGAGCGCGATGATGATGCTCAGGATGTCGAGCACCACGATGATCCAGCGGGCGACGTTGGAGGGTCGTCCGACGGTGATGCCGAGGATCAGATCCACGATGCCGATGATCAGCGGCACCACGGCGAAGGCGAAGAAGAGCGCGCCCGCTGCGTTGACGAACGCGTTGCCGAACTGGTTGGCGTAGTTGTCGTAGCCCGGGATGTTGTGCAGCGCGGCGTGCCCGGCGGTGAGGATGTAAACGCCGATCGCGACCGAGGCCGCGGCCAGCAGGATGATCAGGATCGCCTTGACGATGATGATGATCTGCGCGATCGTCAGCCAGAAGGTTCGCTTGTGCACCTTGACCACAATCGGTTGCGGCATCGGTTGCGACATGTAGGGCTGTGCCGGCATCTGTCCCGAGTACGCGTTGCCCGGGGAGTAGGGACCCTGCGGCGGCCCGACCGGCGGTGGCCCACCGGGCGGCGCGACGACGGGTGGCTCCGGGGGTAGGCTGCCAGGTGGCTGGGGCGGCAGTGCTGCCACGATTGCTCTCCTCCTCGATTGATGCCGTCTCGTCCAGCGAGTCGGTGGCCGGATTCTAGACTTTGCGGACCACGAAGGTGCTCGCGATCTTGTCGTGCCAGCCCTGCTTTCGCGGGTCGAACGCAGCCCATATGAAGCCGATGTACAGACAGATCCCGCTGATCACGTAGCCGACGAATCGACCGATCGCGCGGCCGATGCCGATGTTCCGTCCGGTTGCCGCGTCCACGACGTGGAGGCCGAGCATGCGCTGGCCGAGCGTCCCGCCGAGCTGGGACCACAGGATGACGAAGTACGCGAGCTCGACGACCAGGCCGATGAGCTCGAAGTAGCCGACGCTGCCGAGGAACGAGCTTTCGCAGGTTGTCGCCAGGTTCCCGGTGATGCCGACGCTGTTCAGACAGTTGGAGTAGTTGGTGATCGCCGATCCCTCGGCGACGAAAAAGAGGATTGCCAGCGGCACGCCGACGATGATGCCGTCAAGGATCACCGCGACGAAGCGGATCCAGAACCCCGCGTATGCGATGCCCGGCGCCGGACCCTGCGGTCCGGTGTAGTACGTCGCCACCGGGTACATGGGCGGCGGGGGCGGCGGATACTGCTGGCCTCCGGGCCATTCTCCAGGCGCCTGAGGCGGGGGAAGCGGCGGGCCGCCTGCGGTCATCGAGGCAGGACAGTAGCAGGCTTGCCGGGTTTGTGACCTTTGCAGCCGAAACGTCACCTCACGCGGTCTCGGGCATCGCCTCCACGGCGGCAATCACGGCGCGCGTCAGCTGCGTCGGTGTTGACGCGCCCGAGGTGACTCCAACGCGGCGAACGCCGCGAAACCACGCCGGGTCGAGGTCGGCGGCAGTGTCGACGAGGTACGCCGGCCGGTGGCCTTTCTCGCGCACCACCTGGACGAGCCGCTGGCTGTTGCTGCTGCGCTCACTGCCGACCACGACCACGCAATCCACATCGTCGGCTGCAAGCACCGCCGCCTCCTGGCGTTCTTGCGTCGCCCGACAGATCTCGTTGTGAACCTCGATGGTTGGGAAGCGCTCCACGAGGCGCTCGATGATCGACTGCGTGTCCCACATGCTGAGCGTCGTCTGGCATGTCACGGCGAGCGGCCGGTCGTCCGGCAGCTCGAGGGCATCCACCTCGTCGATGCTCTCGATCAGGGTTGTGTGTTCGGGTGCGATGCCGAGCACGCCGGCCGGCTCCGGGTGGCCGCGCTTGCCGATGTAGATGACGTGATGGCCGCTCGCCACCAGCTCGCGGACCAGGTCGTGCGTCCGGGTGACATCGCTGCACGTGGCATCCACCAGGTTGAGGCCCCGGGCGCGGGCCGCCTCCACCACGGCGGGCGAGATGCCGTGGGCGGTGAAGATCACGGTCCCCTCGGTCACCTGTTCGAGCGCCTTCATGCGATCGGGCTCCGCCACCAGCGCAACGCCCGACTCCTCGAGCTCGCGGGTGACATGCTCGTTGTGCACGAGGTAGCCGAGCATCGTGACGGGCTCACGGCCCGCGCGCGCAGCGCCTTCTCGTTTCGCGATCCGTATTGCTTCCACCACGCCGTGGCAGTAGCCACGGGGCGTGATCCGAACGACCTCCATCGACTCCAGTCTACGCGGGGGTTTCCGCAGGCCGGTCGAAGCGGAACGATGGCCGCCGTCGCCGGGTGCGCCCGGCGAGCAGCAGCCACGAGTACAGGAGAAGGCCCACGGTGGCGCCGACGGCGAGCTTGGCGCCGTCGGGGAGCGAGCTCGGCGAGACGAATGCCTCGAGCGTGCCCGCGATGACGAGCAGGCTGGCGGCCCCGAGCACGAGCAGCACCGCTCGCACCGCCACGCGTGCCAGTGCCTCCGTGCGGCGAAGGTCGCCGGGGCGAAGGATGGCGTCGCCGAGCATGAGCCCGGTGCCGCCGCTGACCACGATGACACTGAGCTCGAGGACGCCGTGGGGGACGATGAGCGACCAGAACTGGTAGTCGTAGCCCCCCAGATGGACCGCAGCGGCGACGGTGCCGAGCATCCATCCGTTGGACAGGAGCACGAGTGCGGTGGGAATCCCGAGCAACATGCCGCCGGCGAACGAGATCAGGGCCACGCGGATGTTGTTCTGAATGATGAACGCGGCCGCGAACGGGGCATCCTGCACACCGGTGCCGATCTGGCCGCGCGCCATCTCGTCAAACAGTGATGACGGCACCAGCGAAGCGCGCAGGTCGGGGCGCAGGTCCACGGCGACCCATCCCGCGATGAAGCCGATCACCATCAACCCCAGGCTCGCGACCATGTACGGCCACGCCGCCCGGAACGAGCGAGGCAGCGCGGTGGCGAAGAATGGCCCGATCGCTCCGACACGCCAGGGCCGGCCCCGATAGAGAAGCGGATGGGCTCGCGCGCAGAGCGCGTTCAGGTATTCCGTGATCGGCGCGTCGGGATGATCGCGGCGCGCGATCGCCAGATCGCTCGAGGTCTGGCGGAGCAGTAGCCCGAAATGCTCGATGTCGCTCGCGGACTGGTTGCGCAGGCGTCCGCGTTTTGCGGTCTTGATCGCGGATTCGAGCGCCGCCCAGCGTCCCCGGCGCTCGGCGATGAAGGCGTCGATGGTCATGGATGGCGCTGGTCGAGCTGCAGGTAGACGCGTTCGATGAACAGCTCCGGTGGCCAGAGGCGTTCCGGAGCACCGGGCGGCAATCCCAGGCGGTCCAGCAGGCGCCTGGCGATGTCGGCGGCGAGGTCGGCCCGAAGCTTCTGGCTGAGGCCCGGGCGCGACAGGAAGACGCGCAGCGCGTCGTGCTCGAAGCTGCCGATCCGGTCGAGCCCGTCGATGTGCGGCCCCGCGTCCGGGGTCCGAAGGATGATCGGGGGCGGCGATACGGCTGCCGCCAGCGTGACCATCGCGCGGTCGCGAACGACGATGGTGCCGGCGCCGAGGTCGCCGAGGCGGCGTGTCTGGGGCTGAAAGAACATGATCACGATGCCGATCAGCACGACGCCGAAATCCACCACGCGGATGACGTTGCGAACCGCCAGCGCGCCGAAGTCGGCTGCGGAGCCGTCGACGCGGATGACCCGCAGGCCCATGGCGCTCTTGCCGGGGGTCTTGCCGCCGGTCACGGCCTCGGCGACGAAGAAGTAGCCGAAGTAGACGAAACCGGCGAAGAATCCCGCGCCCGCGTCGGCGAAGCCGGCGCCCTCGGAGCTGGTGACGAAGACGTTGGCCAGGGCGCCGTAGAGCAGGACGGCGATCAGCGTGATCGGGATCGCGAGCAGGTTGTCGAGAATCTGTGCCACCAGGCGGCTGCCGAGCCCGGCGACGCTGTAGCCGAGCGTGACGTTGTCCGACGTCTTGACGCTTATCGTGTCGAGCTGACCCGAATCCACGGAATCATGGTCGCACGCTCAACGCAGGCCGCCACCATCGTCGCGGGACGGTGACCGGCGCTCGGTCAGTCGATGACGGCGACCGTCTGGCCCTCCTGGACCACCTCACCCTCGGCCACGAGAATCTCGATCACGATGCCGGAGGTCGGCGTCGTGATGGGAATCTCCATCTTCATCGACTCGAGGATCATGAGCGTGTCGTCCTCATCGACCGTCTGCCCCACCTCGACGACGATCTTCCAGAGGTTGCCCACCAGCTCGGCCTTGACCTCGGTCACGCTGCCCTCCTCATACCGGTGGCACGCCGTGCTTGCGCCAGGCGCGCCGCCGCCGTTTTGTTGCAGCACCTTCGAGTGCATCGATGATCACCCGGCGCGTGTCCGCCGGGTCGATGATGTCGTCGACCATCGCCCATGACGCGGCGATGAACGGGTCGATGGTCTTGCGCACCGCTCCCGCATATTCGGCGCGCGCGGCGGCGGGATCCTCGGCCGCGGCGATCTGCTTCGTGAAGATGATGTCGACTGCGCCCTCGGGGCCCATCACCGAGATCTCCGCGGTGGGCCAGGCGACCAGCGTGTCCGGCTCGTATCCGCGACCGCACATGACGTAGTACCCGGCGCCGTACGCCTTGCGCAGCACGACGGTCACCTTGGGGACGGTCGCCTCGCTGACCGCGAAGAGCATCTTCGCGCCGTGCCGGATGATCCCCTGCTTCTCGACCTCGGTGCCGACGATGAACCCCGGGACATCCTGCAGGAACACCAGGGGGATGTTGAAGGCGTCGCACAGCCAGATGAAGCGCGCTGCTTTGTCGGCGGCGTCGATGTCGAGTGCCCCGCCCTTGATCATCGGCTGGCTGGCGACGACGCCCGCGCTCTGGCCGTTGAAACGCACCAGCGCGGTGATGATGTTCCGAGCGAAGGTCGGCTTCACCTCGAAGACGTGGCCGTCGTCGGCAAGGCGCTTGATCACCTTGCGCATGTCGTACGCGGCGCGCGGGTTCGCCGGCACGACCTTGTCGATGTCCTCGATCCGCCGTGCTCGCGAGTCCGCCGACTGGCGCCGCGGCGGCGTCTCGCCGTTGTTGGACGGGAAGAACGAGAGGTAGTCGCGGACCGCGGCGATGCATGCGGCGTCGTCCTCGACCTCGAGGTCGCCGACGCCGCTGACATAGCAGTGGACCTGGCTGCCGCCCATGGCGTGATCGGTGGTCTCCTCGCCGGTCGCGGCCTTGACGAGGCGGGCGCCACCGAGCGACATGCTGCTCGTCTCCTTGACCATGGGCACGAAATCCGCGAGGCCGGGGATGTAGGCCGTGCCCGCGGCACACGGTCCGAGCATCGCCGCAACCTGGGGCACCACACCGCTCATCTGCACCTGCTCGAAGAAGAGCGCGCCGCTGCCCGCGAAGGTGCTTCCCGCCGCCTCCTGGATGCGTGCGCCCGCGGAATCGAGGAGCCAGATCATCGGGAGCCGGTTGAGCATCGACTTCCCGCGGAGGCGCGCAACCTTCTGCTCGCCGATCATCCCCATCGAACCGGCCATGACCGTGAAGTCATAGGCGGCGCAGTACACCCGGCGGCCGTCGACAAGCCCCTCACCGGTGATCACCCCGTCTGCGGGCGTGCGCTCCGGTTCGGTGATCCCGCCGGTCATCGAATGCTGATGAGCGAGCAGGCCGAACTCGACGAACGTGCCCGGGTCGAAGAGCATGTCGATCCGCTCACGCGCCGTCAGCTTGTGTTTGGCGTGCTGCTGATCGACGCGCTCCGGTCCACCCATCGCGAGGGACCGCGCCCGCCGATCAGCGAGCGCGGCGGTGAGCTCGTCGAGGCCCGGCGTATCCCGAGCTTCGGTCACCCGTCGTCCGAGCCGGTGCTCATCGCTCGTCGAAGGTCAGGCAGCCACGCCGATGATGCGGCCGTCGATCCAGCCGGTCCAGCCGTTGGAGCAGATCACGCGGGCCCATGCGCCGCGGACTTCGGCGATCTGAATCGGCAGCCCGGGGGCGAGGTTGGCGACCACGGGTCCGGACGGGTCCGGGGAGCTCCAGGCGCGGAGGCCCTGCGGGGGAACCGAGTGGCTCGGCGCCCATCCTCCCGCCGCTGCAGGCTGCGGAACCGGCTGCGCCTGCACGGGCTGCGGCTGGTACGCCTGGGCCGGCTGCGGCGTGTATGCGGGCTGCACGGGCTGCGCCTGCACCGGCTGGACGGGCTGCACCGGCTGGGCCGGCTGCGGTGTGAAGCTCGGCGTGGGAAGCGGCTGACCCACGGGCATTCCCGACGGGATCGAGCTGGGCTGTGGGATCGAGCTGGGCTGTGGGATCGAGCTGGGCTGCGGGATCGAGCTGGGCTGCGGGATCGAGCTGGGCTGCGGGATCGAGGGTTGCTGGAAGGTGGACGCGGCGGCCACCGGCGCGACATCGGGCACTGCGGTGGAGTCGGGCTCGGCATCCTCGTCGATGGCGTCGGATGCGACGGTCGCCGCTTCCTCGTCGACCTCGGATGCGGTCTCGACACCGCCGATCGCGTCGAGCAGCGTGCTGGTGCGTGCGAGCTCGGCGACCGCTTGCACGAATGTGTGCTTGCTCAACCCGTCGAGGTAGACGTACGTCTGCGCCACCACCGTGGTGTCCGCGCCGGAGCGCTCCACGGCCGCGGTGACCGAGCCGGGGCGCGACGAGACCAGCTGGTTGGCGGCGTCGACGTTGTCGCCGGTCAGGGTGACGCTCCGCCGGATGGTGACCCGATCGGCGCCGTCTGCCTTGAGCACGACCAGGTCGACGGGAGCCGTGCTCAGGGTTCCGGCCTTGAGCCCGAACGAGAAGTCGGTGCCAGGCTCGAAACGGTCGGAGGCGATCTCCAGATCGTCATCGGACGAGCACCAGGTGGTGATGCTCTGCTTGACCTCATCAGGTGTCATGGGTTTGATCTCCTCTCCGCGTCCTCGAAGGCTGCGGCGACTATACGGTGTTCACGATGCGTGAGCCGGGTGCGCCGCGGCCTCGCCCATCGCGAGCAAGCCGTCCAGCACATCACCGATCTTATTGAGAGCGAGCGAAAGATGCCCCTCGTCGGGGAGCAGGTGTTGCTCCGCGCCGGGGATGTGTGCCGCCAGCCAGGCGCCGTGCGCCATCGGCACCATCCGGTCCTCGCCGCCCTGCCAGATCGCGACCGGGGACTGGATGGAGGGCAGATCAAAGCCCCATGGGTTGACGAACGCGATGTCATCGTCCCGCCACCCGGCGATGCCGGCCGAGACTGCGCGGCGAAGGCTCGTTGCCATGTATTCCGCGTATCCCCCGGTCAGCGCAGCCTTGTCGACGTCGCTGACCAGGCCGCCGAGCGATGCCGCAACCGCGTCGGGTTGGACGTCGACCAGGCCGGCGGCTTCGCGTTCGAGGTAGGGCTCGAGCACGTCTCGCCCTTTCATGCTGGCGTCGAACTCCTCGAGATTCTCCGGTCCCATGCCGGTGAGCCAGTCGAGCCCATCGGCCGGCCACGGCGCCACGCCGGCGAGCGTCGCGGTGGCGATGACGCGATCGGAGAGGAGCGCCGCACACGCCAGGGCGTGCGGGCCGCCACCCGATTGACCCGCGCAGAAGAAGGTGCCGATCTTCAAGGCGTCCAGGATCGCCTGGACGTCGGTGGCGACGTCTCCCACCGCGCGGCCCGCCATGACGGACGAACCCGCGTATCCGGGGCGCGAGAACGTCACGAAGCGCAGCCCGCGCTTGGCCAGCTCCGCGACGAGCGGCGGATAGGCCCCCGCGGCGGACGGTGTTCCGCTGTGGAAGAGGAAGCAGCGACCGGTCTCCGGCCCGGCGGAGACGACCTCGAGCTGCCGCCCGTCGGGCGCCTGGACCATCTGCCGGCGTGGATCGGAACTCACGAGCTCATGGTACCGAGCCACCCGCGAGCGTGACGACGGTGACGCGTTTCAAGCCCCCAGGCCGTACGCGGTTTGGTGAGAAGGCTGATAGAGCCCAATTTCCCCGCCACCGGGAACGCGGATCCGCGTCAACCGGCCAAACCGCTCGGTGCTGACGGGTGCCGAGAATTCGACCCCCTTTGCGGTGAGCTCGGCGACTGTGGTGTCGACGTCGTCGCACATGAGGAAGAGCTCGTGGTGCCCGTCCGGGGATCCTTCGCCGGAGGGATGAATCCCGAGCTCCGCCGGAGGGAGTTTGAAGATGAGCCATCCGCCGTGGATGTCCACGTTCGGCATCTCGAGCACGTCGCGGAAGAAGGCCCGAGCCCGGTCGGGATCGTCCGCATAGATGATCGCGTGAGTGGCGGTGATCACTTCGGGTCGCGCCCCGTGAGCCCGAGCAGACGCTGTATCAGCGGTGCGTCAGCCGGGACGGCGATCTCCGCCGGGAAGACGCCGATCGCCCGCCACGATTCCGCGACCGGGCTGAGCTCATCCCACAGGCCCTGCACCAGGTCGTCGGGCAGCGTCGGGTCGATGCCGATGACCTTGGCGATCTCCCACGCGCGGATGCCCCGGAAGCCGTTGATCTGCCAGAGGTACTCGCGCGCCGGGTAGTCGCCGAAGGAGCAGTGGACGGTGCGCTCGAGGTCTTCCACGCTCTCCGCCGCCGCGCACGCCCGATCGACGATGGCCGCGAACGCACCCTTGGGATCGTCGCCGAGCAGATCTCCGCTGAACTTGTCCTTCCCGGCATCGTCCATGGTCAGGCCGGCGAGCATGTCCGGCACCCACGCGTCGTCGTATGCGTGAGCCGCGATGATCGCTCGAAGCTGCGGGACGTTGCCGGCCTCTCCGGCGCGCGCGAACGTCGCCGGCATGGCCATCTCCCACTGGCTGTCCTCGATGTGCTGGACGACGCGGTCCATGGCGCGGTCGGCAAGGATGAAGACGTCGTTCTCGTTCATGGCGGGCTCCTCTTTCTGGACTCACCAAGTGTCGCAGCCGCGCGCTCCCGGGCGACTCCGCCGGCGTGTGCCGTGCGCTGCGAACGGATATCGAATTCCATGCGATCGCACTGTCACGGGCTGATAACGCGTCGGGCGTCCGCGATCGCAGCGGATAGGCTGCCGGAGGTGAGCCGATCTCTCAGGCCTGCCCGGCTGATCGCGGCGATCGCCGCGGCGGTGCTGGTCGCCTACGCGGTCATCTGGACGCAGGTCAGCAGCTTCGAGGTGGGTCGAAGCGACTTCACCGCGTTCTACGTCGGCGGGACGCTGCTCCGCGAGGGTCATACCGGCGACCTCTACAGCCAGGCGGTCCAGGCGCCGCTGCACAGCGCCCTGATCGGACCCGACCGCGAGGGAAACCTCCCATTTGTCAACACCCCGGTTGCGGCCGCACTCGTCCTGCCGGCGACGTTTCTGCCGCTCGACGCCGCATACCGGCTCTGGTCTCTCGTCGAGCTTGCGGTGCTCATCCTCGCGGTGGTGCTCGCCGTGCGGAGCGTGGAGTGGCCGGATGGCACGCCGCGCGCGTGGCAGGTCGCGGCCGGTGCCGCCGCGCTCGCCGGAGTGGGCACGTGGACGATGTTCGTGCAGGCGCAGTGGTCGCCGGTGCTCGCTCTCGGCTTGGTGCTCGCCTACCGGGCCTGGAAGCGGAACCGTCCGGCGACCGGCGCCGCGCTGCTCGTCGTGTCGGCGGGGATCGCCAAACCGCATCTTGCCCTCGGATTGCTGGCCTTCATGATCGGATGGCGCAATCGCCGGGTCCTGTTCGGCGCCGTCGCCGGCGCCGCCGGACTGGTCGTGGCATCGCTCGCCCTGGTGGGACCCGCCGGAGTGGCCGGGTTCGTCGGGATCCTCGCGTCCTCGACAACGCGCTGGGAGCTCGCGACCATGGTCAGCTTCATCGGCGTGGTGGGATCGGTGTTCGGCAATGGTTTGAGCGCGCACCTGATCGGGCTCGTCGCATCGCTGATCGCGTGTGCGGCCGCGGTCTGGCTCGGGACAACGGTTCGGCGCGATCCCAGCCGCCTGGACACGGCGCTGGTCGGAGCCGCGGTGCTGTCGCTGCTCGCATCGCCGCACGCGTATCCGGATGACCTCGTCATGCTCGCGCCTGCGCTGGTGATCGGTGTGGCGGCAGCGGGGCGGCGGATGGGATCGGCGGCGTTGGGTTTCACGTCGCCGGTTGCGCTCGCCTTCGGTGCCTGGGCGCTCATCACGGTTGCGGCCTGCGCCGACCTCATCGACGCCGCGGCCTTCCCCCCCGGACAGCTCGCCGGGTGGGCCCTCGTGGTCGCGGCCGCGATGGCATGCACCGCCTCGCGACGGAGCCCCGGGCTCGCCGGCACCCCGCGATTGCGGATTGCGGGGCTCGGGGGCGTCCGGACTCGAGGCTAGCGCCGGGCTCACCCCCGCTCTTGGCGGCGATACTCGCGCTTCTCTCTATTGTTCGCACCAGGAGACCTTCCGAAGCCGACCCGAGCGGATCGGCAGGGCACCTCGCCGGGACCTCCTCGCAGCCGGATAGATGGGAAGACCGATGCACTTCGAGCATGACGTCGTTGTCGTGGGGGGATGCGGCCACGTCGGCCTCCCGCTCGGTCTTGCGTTTGCCGACAGCGGCCTCGACGTCGTGCTGTACGACACCAACGCCGGGGTCGTGGACCTCGTCAACGCGGGATCCATGCCCTTCTCCGAGCGCGGCGCGCCCGAGATGCTCGACCGGGTCCGGGCAGACGGACTTCTCCGCGCGACCACCGACCCCGGGGTCGTCGACCGCGGCGAGCACATCGTGGTCGTGGTGGGAACCCCGGTGGACCGCTATCTGAGCCCCGATGTCGAGGCGGTGGGGCGCGTGATCGCGCCGCTCACCGACCACCTCGTCGACGGACAGCTCGTCGTCCTCCGCAGCACCGTGTATCCAGGGGTCACGGAGCGTGTTGCGCGGTTGATCGCGAAGCTGCGGCGCGATATCGACGTCAGCTTCTGCCCGGAGCGCATCGCGGAGGGCTACGCGCTCAGCGAACTCCACAGCCTGCCGCAGATCATCTCGGGCACGACCCCGAGGGCCGTCGAGCGGGCCGGCGCGCTGTTTCGCCGCCTGACCTCGGAGACGGTCGAGCTCGAGCCCGAGGAGGCGGAGCTGGCCAAGCTCTTCACCAACAGCTGGCGCTATCTCAAGTTCGCCGTCGCCAACCAGCTGTACATGATCGCCAACGACAACGGGCTCGACTACGAGCGGATTCGCCACGCGGTGACGTTCCACTATCCGCGTGCCGCCGACCTGCCCGGCGCCGGCCTCACCGCCGGTCCCTGCCTGCTCAAGGACACGATGCAGATCACCGCGTTTGCCGAGAACCGCTTCACCCTCGGCCAGGCGGCGGTCATGGTCAACGAGGGGCTGCCGCTCTACGTCCTGGGAAAGCTGGAGGAGCGCTTCGACCTCAGGTCGATGACCGTCGGTGTCCTGGGCATGGCCTTCAAGGCTGAGTCGGATGACACACGTTCGAGCCTGAGCTACAAGTTGCGACGCATCCTCACCGGCAGGGCCGCCCGCGTGCTGTCGACGGACCCGTATGTCGCCGGTGACCCTGACATCGTGCCCCTGGACGCCGTTGTCGCCGAGGCGGATCTGCTCATCATCGCGGCGCCGCACCGGCTCTACGCGGACCTGAAGACGGCGAAACCGGTGGTCGACATCACCAACCTGCTCGGCAACGGGGTCAGGGTGTGAAGCCACGGGTCAGCGTCGTCATCCCCGCGTACAACGAGGGTGCGGCCGTCGTCCCGTTTCTCGACCGCATCTTCGAGGCGATCACGCTTCCGGCCGAGGTGCTCGTCGTGTACGACACGCTCGACGACACGACGGTCCCGTTCCTCGAGAGCTACGCGCAGCGCGAGCCTCGTTTGAGACCCGTGCTGAACACGCTCGCACGCGGACCGGCGAACGCGCTTCGCTTCGGCATCGGGCAGGCCACCGCCGATGTCGTCGTCGTGACCATGGCGGACGGCAGCGATGACCCGATGCAGATCGATCAGCTGACCAGGCTGGTGGAACGCGGAGTTGTCGTGGCGTGCGCATCCCGGTACATGCGCGGCGGCCAGCAGGTCGGCGGGCCCTGGATCAAAGGTCGGGTCTCGCGGCTCGCCGGGGTCTCATTGCATCTCCTCGCGCGTGTCGGCACGCACGACGCAACCAACTCGTTCAAGGCATATTCGCGCGCCTTCGTCGAGCGGGTCGGCATCGACTCCGATGCCGGCTTCGAGCTCGGGATCGAGCTGGTGGCCAAGGCCCGCCGCCTCGGCCTGCCGGTGGCGGAGCTGCCGACGATCTGGCTCGACCGTGCCGATGGGACATCGAACTTCAAGGTCAAGGCCTGGATACCGCGCTACCTGCACTGGTACCTCTACGCGCTCGGGTTCACCGGACGCGAGAACGGGACCGGTCGCCGCTCCGGTGGCGGGTCGTGACCCGAGTCCTGGTCACCGGCTCAGCGGGCTTTATCGGGGGATACGTCGTCGAGGGGTTGCTCGAGCGCGGACACGAGGTCGTGGGAGTCGACAACGAGTCGAAGTACGGGCGGGTCGTCCGCTCGTTCGACAGCCATCCGCACTACCGGCTCATCCGCGGGGATGCGCGCGACACCGCATTGATGAGCGACGCGCTCGAAGGGTGCGAGCACCTCATCGCCGGCGCGGCGATGATTGGTGGGATCTCGTATTTTCACGCCTACGCCTATGACCTGCTCGCCAACAACGAGCGGATCCTGGCCGCCACCTGCGACGCCGCGATTCGAGCGCATCGCGACGGCACATTGCGCAAGGTGACGTACCTCAGCTCCTCGATGGTGTTCGAGTCGGCCTCGACATGGCCCTCGGCCGAGGGACAGGAGCTCGAGATCCCACCACCCAAATCGTCATACGGATTTCAGAAGCTCGCGGTCGAGTACTTCGCGCGAGCCGCGCACAGCCAGCACGCGCTGCCGTACACCATCGTGCGTCCGTTCAACTGCGTCGGCGTCGGTGAGGGTCGCGCGCTCGGCGACGTCGAGATCCTCAGCGGCAACGTCAAGCTGGCGATGAGTCACGTCGTCCCGGACCTCGTGCAGAAGGTCATCAAAGGGCAGGACCCGCTGCACATTCTCGGCAGCGGCACGCAGGTGCGCCATTACACGTACGCCGGCGACCTCGCCAGGGGAATCGTGGCGGCGATGGAGAGCCCCGCCGCGCTCAACGACGACTTCAACCTGTCCACGAGCGAGTCGACGACAGTGCTGACCCTCGCGGAGAAGATCTGGCACAGGATCAGGGGCGACGACGTTCCGTTCCGGTACGTCAGCGACCCGCCGTTCGAGCACGACGTGCAGCGCAGGATCCCGTCGGTGGAGAAAGCGCGGGAGGTGCTCGGCTTCGAGGCCACGACCACGCTCGATCAGATGCTGGACAGCGTGATTCCGTGGATCGAGCAGGCCGTCACCGCCGGGGCGATCTGAGCGCGTCCGACGCCGGGGGGCGGGATCTTGCCGCGTGCCGCCAGACTCCGCTCGTGGCGGACATCGAGATCACAGTGTTGCGGATGTCGGCGGCGACTCGCGCGCAGTTGAGCGAGGTGCTGATCGAGGTGGTCGCGGATGGCGGTTCCGTGAGCTTCATGCACCCGTTGGATCCCGCGGCTGCGCAGGCGTATTGGGAGGGCGCGCTGGCGGCGGCCGGCCGCGACGAACGAGTCATCCTCGGTGCCTGGGACGGCGATCTCCTGGCCGGAACCGTGACCCTGCTCGTCGACCTCCCCCCCAATCAACGGCATCGTGCCGAGGTCGCCAAGCTCATGACCCGGCCCGGTCACCGCGGCCGGGGGATCGCGACATCGCTCATGCAGGCGGTCGAGACAATCGCCGTTGAGCTGGGGAAGACGTTGCTGGTGCTCGACACGGCGGTCGAGGGGGGAGCAGGTTCGCTGTACCAGCGGCTGGGATTCACGCTGACCGGCGAGATCCCCGACTACGCACAGAAGCCGCATGGAGGATTGACGGGCACGCTGGTGTTCTGGAAGCGAATCGGCCCGCGTGGACTGCTCGATCTCTCGTGATTCCCGACGCGAAACGCCCTAGAGTTCTGAACGAATGAACGCCGCAGTCATCGGTTTCGGTCTCGGGTTCTTCGTGGCACTCCAATTGGGCCCGATGTCCCTCTTCCTCATCAGGTCGACACTGCGAAGTGGGTGGCGGGTGGGGGTGGCCATCGGGGCCGGCATCGCGGTGATCGACGGCCTCTATGCGGCGGCCGGAGCCGGTGGCGCCACGCCGCTCCTCGCCATCCACCCCGTGCGTCTGGCCCTCGGCCTGGTCGGGGCCGTCGTGCTGGTCTGGCTCGGAGCACGAACGCTCTACAGCGCTCTCCGCGTGCGGGTCGGGGGCGAGACACCCTTCGAGGTGGCGACGCCTCGACGCGCATTCCTCACCGCCCTCGGTGGGACTGCCTCCAACCCCTCCACCATCGTGTCCTGGGGTGCGATCTTCGCCGCGGCGAGCTCTGCGGGGCTCGTCCACACGACCGGAGCGGCAATCCTGCTGGTTGCCGGAGTCGCCGTCGGCAGCCTGACCTGGGTCACGGCGCTGGCATCCGGCGTCGCCCTCGCCCGCAGGTCCATGAGCAAGCGCGCGATCCGGGTCATCGACGGGGTTGCGGGCGCCGGGCTCGTCGGGTTCGGCGGCGTCCTTGCGTACACGACGCTTTCGGCAACCTCGGGCACCGACACCGGCCACCGGATCTAGGATCCGTCGGTGAGCCGAGGCTCCGAGGCCGGCGGCCCTCAGCCCAGGTGACGGGACGGTCGCGGGCCATGGACCCGTCTGCGGACCGTGGTTCTCTGTCGCAGTCATGCCGGAGGCAATCCTCGCGTCGCGCCTGACGCGTGTCCGGCTGCGCTGGTCGATGGTCCTGGCGGGCGCCCTGATCGCCGGGTACCTCGTGGGTGGCACCCACGTCTCCGCCCTGAGCATCGGACGTAGCGACTTCACGAGCTTCTATGGTGCTGCGACGCTCCTTCGCGAGGGTCACGGCGCCGGGATCTACAACCCTTCACTCCAGCAGTCCATCCACGCGGCACTCGTGGCTCCGGACCCGATTGGAAATCTGCCGTTCGTTGATCCTCCCGTTGCGGCGGCTCTTGTGATTCCGGTTACTTTCCTACCGCTTGATGTCGCTTATCACGTCTGGGCGATGCTCGAGTTCGCCATCCTGGCCCTCGCGGCAATGCTTGCCGCAGGGAGCGGTCCGTGGCCCACCTGGGCGTCTCGGAAATGGAAATACGCGGCGGTGCTCGCGGCGATGGCCGGGGCGGGGACCTACACCGTGGTGCTTCAGGCGCAATGGACGCCTGTCGTCGCACTGGGTATCGCAATTGCATACCGACAATGGCGCTCGGGAAGGCTGGCGAGCGGCGCATTCGTCCTGGTCGCGGGTGCCGGATGCACGAAGCCCCATCTGGCGCTTGTTCTCGTCGCCTTCATGCTCGGGTGGAGCGACCGCCGGTTGCTCAGGGGCGCCCTGGCGGGCGCGGTCGTTGCCCTGCTCGCGAACCTGCTCGTCGCCGGTCCCGACGGACTGACCGGATTCTTGAACATGGCGCTCACATCCCAGAGCCAATGGCCATTGGCGACGTACTCCAGCTTCATCAGCATCCCGGGCGTGCTTCTCGGAAATTCGACCGCCACGCTTATCGTCGCCGGCATCGGAGCGCTCATCGCCTGCGCGGTGGGCTGGCGTCTCGGCGGCGCTGTCCGCCGGGACCGCGTCAGGCTTGAGCCTGCCCTCGCCGCAGCGGCGATCCTCTCGCTTCTTGCCGCACCGCATGCCCTGCTGCACGACACGACGATGCTCGTGCCCGCCGTTGTCTGGATGCTCGCTGCCGGCCTTCCGCGGAGGCTGCCCGGTGTGGCGTCCAGGCGGTCTGTCGCGGCGATCGCAACCGGCTGGGGAGCGATCACGTTGGTCGGACTTGCCTCGCTCGTTGTTGACGCGACAATTCCGCTGGGGTGGGCCGTGGCGACCGTGCTCTCAGCTGTGGCGGTCCCTGCATCACTCGTCGCGCTGGGTGCGCTTCGCGCGGCGCCGAGCACCGTCATGCGGCCGGCACTGGTAGCCCCGGCAGGAATCGAACCTGCGCACAAGGTTTAGGAAACCTCTGCTCTATCCACTGAGCTACGGGGCCGCGATGTCTAATGCTATCTGGTCGATGTGATGTGCAACGGCGGCAACGTCGAATGAACTTTCCGCGGAGCATCGTCGCGGGCGCACCGATTCTGATGATCGCGCTGCTCGCATCGTGTGGATCACCGGCGAGCCCGACTGCGAGCGTCACGAGCACGCCCACTGCGGCGGCGACACCGGCCGCGACGCCGACGTCGACTCCGGCACCATCGGCCACGCTCTCGGCGACCGTCGATCAGCTGACGGTGGTTGCGTCAGCGCTCTACCCCGCGTGCACACTAGCGAACTGCGCTGGGGACGCGATGTTCACCACGTGCGACGCCGGTTCGAGCGGGCCGGACGTGTTCGCGTCATGTCCGCTGACCCCCCGAATGCTGACGCAAATCAAGCACGACGTCGACGGTGTGCCGAGCGCACCGGATCCGATCGGCGGTGGCCAGGATCCGGAGTGGACGACGGAGACGGTGACCGCGAACCCTTCGTCAACCGGAGGCATCGCGCACGTGACGCTGGGGTTCGGTCCGGGAACGACCACGGAGGAGTACGACCTCGTCGTCATCCTCCAGGGGAGCACGCTGCTGGTGGACGATCTCTACTGCACCGGCAGCGATCCCGCCGGCGATGTCTACGCAACCGGCTGGCTCAACCGTTCGATCTGCACGCCGTAGGGGCACGTGCTGTCGCCGATGAGAGACTGTCGGGAAGGGGAGATTCGAACTCCCGACCTCACGGTCCCGAACCGTGCACTCTAACCTGGCTGAGCTACTTCCCGGCGCCGGCCCGGATGATACCACCCGCCTCAGCGAGCCCCGGGAGACCTCCCACATGCTGCCGCCGGGAATCGCATACTGAAGCCATTGCGCGGTGCCACCGCGCCAGGAGTCCAGGTCCTATGGGTCACATCACCATCAACATGACCATCAACGCTCCCGTGGCAACGGTTTTCGGCTATGTGGACGACTATCGCAACACCACCAAGTACATGAAGGACTTGGTCAAGTGGCAGCCGACCGGAAAGAACACCCACGGCAAGGGCGCGCAGTTCGGCGTCGGCATGAAGGCAGGTCCGACGACGCTCACCTCGGTGGTCGACATCACCACATGGGCGGAGAACAAAGCCATCGGATGGCATTCGAACGAGGGCTTCAGGCAGATCGGGATGTGGGCGTTCAAACCGAGCGGCGAACGCACACAGGTGACCTTCGACATGGAGTACGAGTTCGGCGGGGGGATTGCCGGAAAGCTGCTCGGCCGTGCCGCGGAACCGATCGTGCGCGGCAACCTGCAGCGATCGGTCGAGACTCTCAAGCTGCACACCGAGAAACTCGTCCCAGCCCGACCGGCCACGAAACCGGCGGCGAAAGCCAGCACAAAACCTGCAACAAAGACGGCGACGTCGACCGCGAAAAGCACCACAAAATCTGCAACAAAGCCAGCAGCAGAAACAGGATCCAGGTCGAAGAACCCGTCAAGAAACGCTTAGAATGAAACCGTTCCCGGCACAGCGAGCCGGGCGAGGAGCGAGAACATGACGAGCGACAAGACAGCTGCGAACGGACACGAGCCCCATACCGGCGGCGTGCGCGTCAAGCGGGGCCTGGCCGAGATGCTGAAGGGCGGCGTCATCATGGACGTCGTCACGGCCGAGCAGGCGAAGATCGCCGAGGATGCGGGTGCGGTCGCGGTCATGGCCCTCGAGCGGGTGCCGTCCGACATCCGCCGTGACGGTGGGGTCGCGCGCATGAGCGACGTGAGCCTCATCAAGGACATCATCGCCGCGGTGACGATTCCGGTTATGGCGAAGGCCAGGATCGGGCACTTCGTCGAGGCGCAGGTGTTGCAGGCACTCGGTGTCGACTACATCGACGAGTCCGAGGTGCTGACCCCCGCGGACGAGGAGCACCACATCGACAAATGGCAGTTCGACGTGCCGTTCGTGTGCGGTGCGCGTGACCTCGGTGAGGCCCTCCGGCGCATCGGGGAAGGCGCCGCGATGATCCGCACCAAGGGCGAGGCCGGGACCGGGAACGTGGTCGAGGCGGTCCGGCACATGCGCGCCGTGCAGGGTGGCATCCGGCGCATCGCCTCGATGCGCCCCGAGGAGTTGATGGCCGAGGCGAAGCATCTCGGGGCACCCTTCGACCTCGTTCAGGAGATCCACAGGACGGGCAAGCTCCCGGTCGTGAATTTCTCGGCCGGCGGCATCGCGACACCGGCTGATGCGGCGCTGATGATGCAGCTCGGCTGTGACGGCAACTTCGTCGGCAGCGGGATCTTCAAGAGCACCAATCCGGAGGCCTACGCGAAAGCGATCGTCGCCGCGACGACGTACTACGACAAACCCGAGGTCATCGCCGAGGTGAGCGCCGGTCTGGGCAAGGCGATGCCGGGCCTCGACGTGGCGTCCATGCCGGCCGGGGAGCTGCTCGCAACCCGAGGTTGGTAGGGCTGCCATGGTCTCGCCGGCGGCGTACACTAGAAGTGTGCGAATGACGCGTAGCCTGCCCCGCCAGGGACGGAGCGCTCGCGTCCGCTGAGAGGGAATTGACCATCCTTCGGGTAGGCGTCCTCGCCCTCCAGGGCGACGTCCGGGAACACCTGATGGCACTCCGCGGCTGCGGCGCAGAGGCGTCGACGGTGCGCACGCAGGCCGAGCTCGACGCTGTCGATGCGCTCGTGCTGCCTGGTGGCGAGTCGACGACGATGAGCCGCCTCCTTCAGGTCTTCGACCTCGAGATGCCGCTCCGGGAACGTCTCGCCGCCGGCATGCCCACGCTCTCGACCTGCGCCGGACTGATCCTGATGAGCCGCGAGGTGCTGGACGGACGCCCCGATCAGATCGTGCTGCACATCCTCGACATCAGCGTGCGCCGCAACGGGTATGGGCGCCAGGTCGAGTCGTTCGAGGCGGACGTGCCGGTCACCCTGCTCGGGGTCGCGCCATTTCGAGCCGTGTTCATCCGCGCTCCCCTGATCGAGCACGCGGGCCCGGACGCTGAAGTTATCGCCACATTCGGCGGCAACCCGGTCGCCGTCGCGCAGGGACCGCACCTCGGTCTCTGCTTCCACCCGGAGATGACCCACGACGCACGGCTGCACCAGGTGTTCCTGGATCGTGCCGCTTCGGCGCTCGAGGCCAGCGCGGCGTGATCATCCGCTCTGCGTCGTTCCGCGACCTCGCGCGGATCGAGCAGCTGTACCGCGAGGCCACCGAGGACGAGCGCCACGGAGCGCAGATGACCCTGGACAGCCCGGTGCCGCAGGCGACCCTGCTCCGCCTCTGGCAGGCGCTCACCAAGTCGCTCTCGTCGCTGGTGCCGATCACCGACGCCTCCGATGAGATGCTCGTCGCCGAGGATGCGAAGGAGGGCGTCGTCGGCTTCGTCCAGGTCCAGTCGCTGTCGGTGCGCCCGCGGTCCTGGCAGATACTCAACCTGTGCACGTCGACGACGGCACACGGGCATTTCGCGCGGGCGGAGCTGCTCGACGGAGTGCGCAATCGCGGTCTCGAGCACGGCGTGCAGCGTGTCCACGTGCGTCTGCCCCTGGACCATCCGCTCCTGCCCGTCTTTCTCGAGCACGGGTTCACGCAGTTCGCGACGGAGCAGATCCTGTACCGCGACCAGGCCGCCCCTGAGGTCGAGCCGTCGGTCGTCTCGGCGCTGATCCGTCCGGCGCGTCGTGATGACATCGGCGCCATCCACCTGCTGTACCTGCGCACGACTCCCTCGCACGTCGCCGACGTGGAGGGCCCGTCACTGAAGACGTGGCAGGCCGGCTACGCGCAGGGGCTCATCGCCTCGATGGGCCGGGACAGCGTGCGCCACCTGGTCGTGGAGCGCAGCGGCATCGTTGCGTGGGCCGCGATCCGTCCCCCCACCGCGGCGCAGCCGGCGAGCCTCAGCATGATGTGCGAGGGCCATGATCCCGCGCTGCGCGATGCCATCATCGACGCGGTCCTCGCGGAGCTGCCGTCCGGTCCCGCTTCCTGCGTGCTCCGCCATTACGACTCCGAGCTCATCCGCGCTCTGCAGTCGCGCGGGTTCGCCGTGTACGGCACGCAGCTGCTGCTCATCAGCGAGCTCGGCGAGAAGGTGCGCATCAACGCGCCCTCGCGGCGCAAGAAGCCGGTGCTCATCCAGGCCGGGATCGCGCGCAGTGTTTCCGCCACAGCGCCATCGGTACCGCTCAGCGTCCTGTCAACGACCACACCGAGGAGACAGAGATCGTCGTCCAGATGATGCCCTACGGATCCTCGTGGGAGGAGGAGCTCAACCTGCTCTTCGCAGCGCTCCCGCCCCACATCGCAGCCGCCGCGCAACGTCTCTCGCAGGGACGCGGTGATCTTCTCGAGATCGTGCTCGACCTCGGCCGCGAACCCGAGGCGCGATTCACCGATGGCGAGGCCATCCTGGACTCCGCCAATGTCGGGAACGCCGAGATCGATTACGTGACCGAGCACGTGGGACTCTTCGGCGACGACAACCGTGCGGGAATCGAGCGCACGCTGCATCGGATCAGCGCGATCCGCAACCGCAAGGGCACCATCGTCGGGCTGACGTGCCGGGTGGGTCGTGCGGTCACGGGAACGATCGACATCATCAAGGACATGGTCATCAGCGGACAGTCGATCCTGCTGCTCGGCCCACCCGGCATCGGCAAGACGACCATGCTCCGTGAGTGCGCGCGCGTGCTCAGTGATGAGTGTGGCAAGCGCGTCGTCATCGTCGACACGTCGAATGAGATCGCGGGCGACGGCGACATTCCGCACCCCGGCATCGGCCGGTCGCGTCGCATGCAGGTGCGCACCCCCGCACTCCAGCACGCGGTCATGATCGAGGCCGTCGAGAACCACATGCCACAGTGCATCGTCATCGACGAGATCGGCACCGAGCTGGAGGCCGTGGCCGCCAGGACGATCGCCGAGCGTGGCGTGCAACTCGTCGGCACGGCGCACGGATCCAATATCGATTCCCTCCTGGTGAACCCGACGCTCAATGATCTGCTCGGCGGCATCCAGACCGTGACGCTGTCCGACGAGGAAGCACGCCGCCGCGGAACGCAGAAGTCGGTGCTCGAACGCAAGTCGCCACCGACGTTCGATGTGCTCGTCGAGATCCAGGAACGCGATCGAGTGGTGGTTCACGCTCCGCTGGCCGAGACCGTCGACGAAGCGTTGCGCGGCAGGGTTCGTCCCCCGCAGCTGCGGACCCGCGACGACACCGGCGCCATCGTCAGCCGAGTCGATACGAGCGCCGCCGCGACCCGACCGTCGCCCTTCGAGCCGGCGCCGTTCCAGGGCGGTGCGCGTGGCGGCAGGCGCACGCGCGAGCGCCGGCGGCGCTTCGACGTCGACGAGTACATCGCCGGACAGCAGCGGCGTGAGCGCGAATCGGAGCCGCCGGCTCCGGCGGTGCGTCCCGGACCGCCGCTGTCGATCTTTCCGTACGGGGTCTCGCGCAGCTACCTCGAGCAGTCGTTGCGCGAGATGCGACTGCCCGTCCGCATCCAGCACCACGTCGACGACGCCGACCTCGTGCTGACCTTGAAGAACTACTACCGGCGCCACGATTCGCCAGTCCGCGCAGCCGAGTCGTCGGGCATCCCGATCCACGTGCTGCGCAGCAACACGGTGGCGCAGATCAAGGGTGCGCTCGCCCGGGTGTACGGCGTCGAAGCGCCCGCCGACACCTCCGACGACGCCGAGCCCGCGATGCAGGATGTGCTCGAGGGCATCGAGCAGATGCAACGAACCGGTAACGACGTCGAGCTCACGCCGCAGAACGCATACGTGCGCAGGCTCCAGCATCAGCTCGTCGAACAGCACGCGCTCACGGCGCGCAGCACGGGTGACGAACCCAACCGCAGACTCGTCATACTGCGACCCTCGGAATGAGCCGGTCGGGCGAGGGGCCCGGCGGCGGGGGAGTAGTGATCGACATGAGCGTGTGGCGTGGTTTCTTCATCTCCTTCGAAGGGCTTGACGGTGCAGGCAAGAGCACGCAGGTCGCCTCTCTCGCGGGCGCGTTACGCCAGCAGGGGCATGAGGTCGTCACGGTTCGACCGGACGAGACACACCTCGGCGAGATCCTGCACAGCTTCGTGCTCCAGCATCAGCGAGGACCGGCGCTCGAGGCGTGGGCTGAGGCACTGCTGTTCACCGCGGAGCGCGTGCAGCTGCTGCACGAGACGATCCTGCCCGCGCTGCGCCGCGGCAACGTGGTCATCGCCGACCGCTATGCGGACTCGACGATCGCTTACCAGGGCGGCGGCAGAGGGATCCCGCCCGGGGATCTGCTCCGCCTCCATGCGGCCGCGTGCGGTGATGTCTGGCCCGATCTCACCCTGTACCTCGCCATTCCCGCGTCGACCGCCGCTCAGCGCCAGCGCGCGCAGCAGCTGCCCCTCGACCGTTTCGAGGTCGCACCCGAGACGTTCCATGCGGCTGTCGAGTCGGCCTTCGAGCAGCTGGCAGCTCAGCATCCGCGGCGTTTCGTGCGCATCGACGCCACCCGGCCCGCCATTGTCGTGTCGCGCGACGTGGAGAAGGTGATCGTGCAGCGGCTTCCGGCGGCAACCCCGGCCCCGCCGGTGAGGACCGCAACCGTCTGACGCGCGCGGCGCCGAGGGTTACTCGGCGCTCAGGCTCAGCACCACGTCGGTGGCCGCGACCACGCGTTCCACCCGGCTCCCGGCCAGGTGCACCCGAACACCTGGGACCCCTGGAGCACCGGGATCCCAGCCGAGCTCGTGCAACTCGCGCGCCTCTCCCCACGTCCGCGCCTGACGTTGCTGCCGGCCGTCGGTGAAGGACATCGTCCCGGGGCGCGTCGCGAAACCGAAGCCGACCTCGCCGCCGGTGCTGAGAAAGGCGGGAACCTCGGTCAGCGCGGTGGCGGCATCGAAGAGTTCCTTGCCGCTCTCGAGCGCGACCGCGAGGCTCGGCATGCCGCCCGACCTCGCCGCCTCGCGGACTCCCGCGCGCTGCGCGACCTGCTGAGCGCGCTCCCGGCGGCGGCGCTCGGTTGCCAGCTCGGTGGCGCGGGTGCGGATCTCGCGGAGGTGCTGCTCGTACGGGGCCATCGCTGCGATGGTGGCGCGCTCGGTCGCCTGCAGCGCCGTGCCCAGGGCGTCGAGGCTCTCGGCGCTCAATGCACGCAGCGCCTCGGGTTCGATGCGCTCGCCGAGCGGGGGAAGCTCCACGTTTGGCACTCTACTCGCCACCCGCGCCCGGATCTTCCCGCGCGCGTCCATCTCATGCAGTACGCAGACAACTGTCATCGCATCCGAGGAGGCACAGCTCGTGGGTCAGGTTCTTCATGACGCAGTCCGCGTCGAGCGCGAGGGCGCGGTCGTCACGCTCACCATCGACCACCCTCCGGCCAACGCCGTCAACGGCGATGTCGTCAACGGCCTCGCCGAGGGTCTCGCGAATGCCGAGGCCGACGCCACCTGCAGAGCGCTGGTCATCACCGGCGGCGGGCCGAAGTTCTTCTCGGCCGGCGCCGACATCAAAGGTTTCGGTGAGGGCGCCGACGCGGTCGGGAAGGCAACCCATCTCACCCTCGCGATCGAATCATCGCGCCTCCCGGTGATCGCCGCCGTCAACGGCATCGCGTTCGGTGGCGGCTGCGAGCTGACCCTCGCCTGTGACGTCCGGATCGCGTCGCGAACGGCGCGGTTCGGTCAGCCCGAGATCAAGATCGGCATCATCCCCGGATGGGGCGGGACGCAGCGGTTGCCGCGCCTGATCGGTGCCGCTCGTGCCGCCGAGCTGCTGCTCACCGGCGATCCGATCGATGCCGAGCGCGCTCTCGCTCTCGGACTGGTCGCCGAGGTGGTCGAGCCGGACGACCTGCCCGCCGCGGCGCAGCGGTGGGCGGAACTCCTGGCGTCGCGCGCCCCGCTCGCGATCGCCGCCACGAAGCGAGCCATGCACGCGGGATCGACCCTGCCGATCGAGGACGCGCTCGAGGCGGAACGGCGTGAGTTCGTCGCCCTGTTCGGCAGCGAGGACGCGGCCGAGGGCATCTCGGCATTCCTGCAGAAGCGCCAGCCGGAGTGGAAGGGACGCTAGTGTCCGCAGGCGTGACCGTGGTGCTCAGCCCGATCGCGCTGGTGTTGCTTGCCGGCGCGTCGCTGACCTTGAGCGGGCTGCGCTGGCGAAAGCTGCTCGGCGAGATGCGTCGCAGCACCCGCCGGGAGCGCCGTCTCGATCACCCCGCCTCCCGGGTGCGCGCGTTCTTCGTCTACGTCGTCGCGCAGGGCCGCCTGCTCCGCTGGCCGTTCTCCGGTGTGCTCCACGCGTTCATCTTCTGGGGCTTCGTGGTCCTGCTCACCGCGATCGCGCAGGGGATCGTCGAGGCTCTCTGGCAGGGATTCCAGTTCAACCTGCTCCCGGGAAGCGGCGCGATCGCGTTCCTGCAGGACCTCTTCTTCTTCGTCGTGATCTGCGGCATCACCATGGCGCTCTTCAACCGCCTGGTGATCAACCCGACCCGCTTTCGCGGAAGCCACCGGGGCGACGCGATCCTGATCCTGGCGTGGATCGGCGCGCTGCTCATTTGCATGGAGCTCGCCTACGCCACGCGCATCGCAGAGGGGGCCCCCGAGGCGCTCGGTCAGTGGCGCCCGATCGCGGCGGCCCTGGCCGGCATCTTCCGGCCGCTCGGCTCGGGGAGCGAGGCGCTCATCGTCGTGCACGGCATCTTCTTCTGGGTGCACCTCACGCTCGTGTTCGGGTTCCTCGTCTACCTCGGATACAGCAAGCACCTGCACATCATCACGTCGGTGCCCAACGTCTTCTTCAAGAACGAAGGACCCAAGGGAGCCCTGCGCACCCTCGATATCGACGCCGTGATGAACGCCGAGGACGAGGCCGATCAGCACTTCGGCGCGGGAGCGCTCGAGCACTTCTCATGGAAGGACACGCTCGACCTCTACACCTGCACGGAGTGCGGACGCTGTCAGACACACTGCCCGGCATACAACACCGGCAAGCCACTCTCGCCCAAGACGTTGATCACCGACCTGCGCGACCTCGCCTACGAGAACCTCGCGGGCGGGTACGCGGCCACACGGCATGACGCGCATGTCGCGCAGTCGAATGGCGACGGGGCGGTGATGTGGACGAGCGGCGACCATCATCCGGGTGCGGCGCACGATCTGCCCGGGCATTTTCAGCCGTCATGGCTCTCGCCCGACCAGGTCGCGGCCGCGGTCCCCGAGGGAGGGCCGCGACCGCTGTTGGGAGGCACCATCCTCGAGGAGACGCTGTGGTCCTGCACGACGTGCGGCGCCTGCATGGATCAGTGTCCGGTCCTGATCGAGCACGTTCCCAAGATCCTCGACATGCGCCGGCACCTCGTCCTCGACGAGTCGCGCATGCCGAAACAGGCGGAGTCCGCGCTGCGCAACATCGAGAACGTCGCCAACCCGTACGGGCTGTCCCATCAGTCGCGAGCCGACTGGGCCAAGGATCTCGGCGTGTCCTTCATCGCCGACAAACCCGACGCCGAATACCTGTACTGGGTCGGATGCGCGGCCTCGTTTGATGAGCGCGCCCGGACGATCGCCGCGGCGCTCTCCAGGATCCTGCAGGCGGCCGGCGTCGATTTCGCGATCCTCGGCACCGAGGAGAAGTGCACCGGTGACCCGGCGCGCAGGATCGGCAACGAGTACCTCTTCCAGGAGCGCGCGAAGGAGAACGTCGAGGTGCTCAAGCGTTACCGGGTGCGCAAGATCATCGCGTCGTGCCCGCACTGCTTCAACACGTTCGCCAACGAGTACGGCGACTTCGGCGGTGAGTACGAGGTCATCCACCACACGCAGCTGATCGACCGCCTGCTCAAGGAGGGACGCATCACGCTCGATGCCGCCAAGGTGCAGGAGGAGACGATCACGTATCACGACTCCTGCTACCTCGGTCGCTGGAACGACATCTTCGCCCCTCCGCGGGAGATTCTCGAGCGCATCCCAGGGCTCAGGGTCGTGGAGATGGCTCGGAGCAAGAGCGAGGGGATGTGCTGCGGCGCCGGCGGCGGCAGGATGTGGATGGAGGAGGACCAGCCGCGGGTCAACCACCGCAGGGTCGACCAGGCGGTGGAGACGCACGCCAGCAAGGTCGCGACCGCGTGTCCCTTCTGCCTCGCGATGTTCGACGAGGGCATCTCCGCAAAGCAGATCGGCGACACGATCGCCGTCGACGATGTGGCGGTCTACGTCGCCCGCGCCCTCAAGGATCCCGCCGCCGGCTGACCTTCGCCGGGGACCCCCGCGGTCGAACACGGTTCAGATCGGGCGGGGCAGCCTCTGCTTGCGGAGCGTCTGAAAGCGCGCGCCGCAGTCGGGGCACTTGAAACCCGGCTGCTCATAGCCCGTCTGACGATCGCCGAACGTCAGGGGGATGACCCGATGGCCGTCACAGCGCTCGCAGGGAGGGTCGAGGGGCACCGGCAGGTCTTGGGCCATGCTCAGAGGATGGCACGTCCGCGCCCGAGGCGCGTCGATGACCCGTCAGGGCACACTTGAGTTTCCGGCGTCGCCGGGCGGACCCATCCAAGGAGGCAGAGAAATGGCAGACACGGATGCCGTCGACGCGTACAGCCCAGAGTGGGCGGACGCTTTCAAAGCCGAGATCAACAAGTCGTCGGTGTACAAGCAGGCGGCTGCGAGCTGGGAGGGATCGGTCGGTCTGGTCGTGCTCGCCGAGCCCGACAAGAACTTTCCCGAGGATCGCGGCGTCTTCCTCGATCTCTGGCACGGCGAGGCCCGTGACGTCCGGGTCGGGAGCCGCGAGGACGCTCAGCAGGCCAAGTTCGTGATCACCGGCGCCTACTCGCGCTGGAAGCAGGTGGCCCAGAAGGAGCTCGATGCCACCAAGGGCATCATGCTCGGGCGCCTGAAGCTGAAGGGGGACTTCCCGACCATCGTCCGCTACACCAAAGCCTCCCAGGAGCTCACCAACTGCACCACGCGCGTGCCGGTCAGGTGGCCGGACGAGGCCTGATCGGATGACCCCGACCGTGCCGGACGCCGAGGACGGGGGGCAGCTGCTCGTCGTCGGCGCCGGCACGATGGGTGCCCAGATCGCTCAGCAGGCGGCGCTCCACGGAATTCGGGTGGCCCTCGTGGACGTCGACGGCGAGCACCTTCAGGGAGCGATGGCGTCGAATCGTCAGTGGCTCGACCGGCGCGTCGAGAAGGGCAAGCTGGAGCGTGCGGAGGCCGACCTGGCCGCGAGCCGCGTGACCCCGACGACCGACCTCGCCGCGGCCGCGGCGGGGTCTGCCTGGGCCATCGAAGCGGTCGTCGAGCTGCCCTCGGTCAAGCGCGAGATCTTCGCCGAGCTGGACGCGCACCTCCCGGCCCGCGCGGGCATCGCCACCAACTCGAGCAACATCGTGGTCTCGCGGATCGCGGACGCGACGGCACGTCCCGAGCTGTGCTGCAACATGCACTTCTTCCACCCCGTGCTCGTGATGGACCTGTGCGAGGTGGTGCGGGGACCCGAGACCTCAGACGAGACCTGCGAGCGCGCCGTCGCCTGGTCACGGCGGATGGGGCGGACGCCGATCGTCGTCGAGAAGGAGATCGACGGGTTCATCGTGAACCGCATCCTCGGCGCCGCATCCCGCGAGGCTTTCGCGCTGCTCGAGGGCGGGGTGGCTTCCGCGGAGGACATCGACATCGCGGTGCGCAAGGGCCTCAACTGGCCGATGGGTCCGTTCCAGCTCGCGGACTTCTCCGGTCTCGACACGGTGCTGACCATCCGTCGGGACCGCATGGAACGCGACCACGCACCGGGAGACGTCGCCACGGTCGCGATCCTCGAGCGGATGGTGCGTGCCGGCCGTCTCGGCCGCAAGAGCGGTCGCGGCTTCTACGACTACGCCGTCGACCCGCCCGCGCCGCTGCCGCTTCCCGATTGAGCCAGCGCGGCGCGCCGAGCGCTGCCGGCTCGAGTTCGTGACGCCGGGATCACCAGCGCCGTGATCCCGATGCCAAGGAGCTCGAGGGGCACCAGCCTTCCGGGCGGCGCGGGCGCCGCATTCCCGGTGTCGACCAGCGTGACCACCGCGAGGATCGCCCAGGCGCCGATGATGCGGATGGTCGCCGGCCCTGCCCATGGCGCGGCCTCGGTGGCGGCGGCGCGGGCGGCGCACCAGGCGAAGACCGGGGCCAGGATGACCAGGTCGTGAGGCAGGAGGTGCGGTGACGCCACCAGGGAGAGCGACGCGGCCCCGGCGAGCGAGATCTCCAGTGATCCCGGCCGGCCGCGAGACCGCGCTCCGAGCAGCCCGCAGGCGGCGAGCGCGATGAGCGAGCCGGCGATCCCGACGGCCACCGCGAAAGCACCGGACCCGAGCCAGGACGCAACCAGTCCCGGGATGCCGAGCGTGCTCGATCCCGGGGTGTTGCCCACCGCGAACGTCAGCGCGGACACGAAGCCGGATACTCCTGACGGTCCCACGAGCCCCAGGGACACCGCGGCCACGACGGCGCAGCCGGCCGCGGCGCCGGCGAGCGCTCGCCAGTCGCGCCGCGCGATCAGCCAGATGCCGAGCCCGACCGCGAGGTGCGGCTTGGTGGCGGCGAACGCGAGCGCCATCCAGAACCCGGCGACCGCGGGACGGTTCCGCCGCCACGCGGCGTAGGCGGCGGCAAGACCGAGAGCGGTGACGCCGTCGATCTGACCGAGGAGCAGGAACGCGTACGTGCCGCCTGCGGCCATGGCCATGAGCGCCGTGGCGACACGTGGCGTTCGGCCGGTGCGGGAGGGCCATGGGCCGGCCCGGATCGCGATCCAGACGGCAAGCGCGAGCAGGATGGCTTCGATGAGCGACCAGACCCGGAAGGCGGTTCCCGGGTCCAGTGCCGTGAGCGGGAGCGCCAGGAGCGCGGTGGTCGGCGGCGTGATGAAGGGCAGGTCGATGACCGTGCCGGGCGGAAGCAGCGCCAGGTGCCGCGCATGCTCGAGCTGCTGGTCGTACAGGCGGGCGCCGTCGCCGCTGCGGAGCACCAGGGCGGCGACGTATGAGGCGGAGAAGTCGGTGCCGCGCTCTCGAAGAGGGGTCACCTGGGCCCAGGAGATCGCGTAGTACGCGAGGAGCAGGGTGCTGACGGCGGCCGCGACAGCGAGCGCGCGACGGGTTCTCACGGCGTCTGGACGCTAGCATCGAGTTCCCGCGAGCGAACGCGGCGTTGCCGTATTGCTTCCTATACTCGGCCGACGATGGGGAGCGCATTCACCAGGATCGACCACGTGGGAATCGCTGTCGCCGACCTCGACGTCGCGGTTGCGGCGTACGAGCGGCTGACCGGCTCGGCCCCGGCGCACCGGCAGGTGCTCGCCTCTGACGGCATCGAGGCGGTCATGTTCGAGGTCGGCGAGTCGCGCATCGAGCTGCTCGGGAGCACCGGGCCGGATTCGAAGATCGCGGGGTTCCTGGCACGGCGGGGAAGCGGCCTCCACCACGTCGCCTATGGCGTCGAGGACGTTCAGGCCAGCCTCGACCACTTCGCCGAGCTGGGCCTCCGGCTGCTCGACACCTGCCCACGGCGCGGCGCAGCCGGCAGGCTGGTCGGGTTCCTGCATCCCTCGGCGGGAGGCGGAGTGCTCACCGAACTGTGCCAGCCCGACCAGGAGACTGCCGGGTCGCCCTCGTGAGCGACCACCCGGGCGCCGAGCCCGTCAACAACCCCGAGACCGAGTCGGGCATCCCGCTCGAACCCTTCTACGTCGCCGCACCCGACGGCCCACCGCCTCCCGGGGACTACCCGTACACGAGGGGCATCCGAGCGGAGGGCTACCGCACTCGGCTCTGGACGATGCGCCAGTACGCGGGGTTCGGGAGCGCCGAGCAGACCAACGAGCGTTTCCACTACCTGCTGCGGGCTGGACAGAGCGGGCTCTCAGTGGCGTTCGACCTCCCCACCCAGATGGGGTACGACAGCGATGACCCGGTTGCGCACGGCGAGGTCGGCAAGGTCGGAGTGGCGATCGACTCGCTCGAGGACATGGAGTTGCTCATGCGCGGGATCCCCCAGGATCGCGTGACCACGTCGATGACGATCAACGCGCCTGCCGCGGTGCTCCTGCTCCTCTATGAGCTCGCGGCCGAGCGCAAGGGGATCGCGGCAACGACGCTCGGGGGGACCATCCAGAACGACATCCTCAAGGAATACGCGGCGAGGGGGACCTACATCTACCCGCCGCGACCGTCCATGCGGCTCGTGACCGACACCTTCGCGTACTGCGCGGAGCGGCTGCCGCGCTGGAACACCATCAGCATCAGCGGCTACCACATCCGCGAGGCGGGCGCGACCGCACCCCAGGAGATCGCGTTCACGCTCAGCAACGGCATCGCCTACGTTCAGGCGGCGATCGAGGCGGGCCTCGATGTCGAGCATTTCGCTCCCCGGCTCAGCTTCTTTTTCAACGTCAGCAACGATTTCTTCGAGGAGGTCGCCAAGTTCCGCGCGGCGCGCGCGATCTGGGCGGCGGTGATGCGCGAGCGCTTCGGCGCACGGGGCGAGCGCAGCCTGCAGTTGCGATTCCACGCGCAGACGAGCGGTGCGACCCTGACGGCGCAGCAGCCGCTCAACAACGTCGTGCGGGTTTCGCTGCAGGCGCTGGCCGCGGTCTGCGGCGGTGCCCAGTCACTGCACACGAACAGCTACGACGAGGCGCTCGCGCTTCCGTCGGAGCAGGCCGTGGAGATCGCGGTGCGCACGCAGCAAATGATCGGACACGAGACCGGCGCGGCACACGTCACCGATCCGATGGGCGGATCGCACCTCGTCGAGGCGCTGACCAGCGATCTCATCGACGAATCGCGCGAGCTGATGCGACGCGTCGAGGACCACGGCGGGGCGGTGGCGGCGATCGAGGCCGGGTTCTACCAGGAGCAGATCCAGGACTCGGCATACCGCTACCAGCGCCTCGTCGAATCCGGCGAGCGCGTCATCGTCGGCGTCAACCGGTTCACCGAGACGTCGCAACCCGCGGTGCCGATCCTTCGCATCGACGCCGAGCTCGAGACGGCGCAGATCGAGCGGCTCGCGGCGGTGCGCAAGGCTCGCTCCGATGCCGCAGTCCGGCAGGCGCTGGACGCGCTGAGGGTTGGTGCGCGGGGGACTGCCAACCTGCTGCCGCTCATGCGGACGGCGCTCGAGGCGCACGCGACCGTCGGCGAAGTGTGCGGTGTGCTCCGCGACGTCTTCGGCGTCTACCGTCCCGTGGTCACGGTGTGAGGATCGAAGGCCATGTGGTCCCCTGGTAGCCTGACGGCGTGACCAGACAGGCACGCAAAGGCGTCCCCCCGGTCGGGGCGGGTGATGCGACCCCTCCCGCCGGCATCCCAGGGTCGGTGGGCGGCGACGGAGGGTCGCCGAGCGGATCGAGCGGCGGAACCGGCAAGAAGATCAACATGCTGCGCAAACGCCGGTACGACGCGGTCCACCGGGGCGGCGCCGCGGAGCGATCCCAGCACGCCAAGGGGAAGCTCACCGCCCGCGAGCGCATCGACCGGCTGCTCGACCCGGGTTCCTTCACGGAGCTCGACATGTTCGCCCTGCACCGCACGACGAACTTCGACATGGACCAGCGGAGGATACGCGGCGACGGGGTGATCACCGGCTGGGGAACCATCGGCGGCCGGCAGGTCTTCATCTTCAGTCATGACGCGTCGGTCTTCGGCGGGTCGCTCGGTGAGGTCTTCGCGGAGAAGGTCACCAAGATCATGGATCTCGCGTACCGGACCGGCTGTCCCTGCCTCGGCATCAACGACTCCGGCGGCGCGCGCATCCAGGAGGGGGTCGTCTCGCTTGCCGGATACGCTGAGATCTTCTATCGCAACGTCGAGGCGAGCGGCGTCATCCCGCAGCTGTCCCTCGTCGTCGGACCATGCACCGGCGGTGCGGTGTACTCGCCGGCGATGACCGACTTCATCTTCATGGTGCGCAAGGTCGGGTACATGTTCATCACCGGTCCCGACGTCATCAAGGTAACGACCGGCGAGGAGGTGACCTTCGAGGAGCTCGGCGGCTCGGACGTGCACAACCAGCGCAGCGGCGTCGCCCATTTCATCGCCGAGACCGAGGACGAGGCCTTCGGGCAGATGCGCGAGCTGCTCTCGTACCTGCCGCCGAACAACCGGGAGCGGCCGCCCTACCATCCGACTCTCGACGATCCGCACCGCGAGGATCCCGAGCTGCAGACCATCATCCCCGACAATCCCAACCAGCCCTACGACATGCGCAGCGTCGTCACGCGCATCGTCGACGACGGCCGGTTTCTCGAGGTGATGCACTACCACGCGGAGAACATCATCTGCGGCTTCGCCAGGCTCGACGGCCACCCCGTCGGCGTGGTCGGGAACCAGCCGCGCGTGCTCGCCGGTGCTCTCGACATCTCCGCCTCCATCAAGGCCGCGCGCTTCGTCCGCTTCTGCGACTCGTTCAACGTGCCGCTGGTGACGTTCGTGGATGTGCCCGGCTTCCTCCCCGGCACGGACCAGGAGTACGGCGGCATCATCCGCCACGGCGCCAAGCTTCTCTACGCGTACTGCGAGGCGACGGTCCCCAAGCTCACCGTGATCACGCGCAAGGCCTACGGTGGCGCCTACGACGTCATGTGCTCCAAGCACATCCGCGCGGACTACAACGTCGCGTGGCCCACCGCGGAGATCGCCGTGATGGGACCGCAGGGTGCGGTGAGCGTCATCTTCAAACGCGAGATCGCCAGTGCCGCCAACCCGAAGGAACGCTCAGAGCAGCTCATCGAGGACTACCGCGAGCAGTTCGCCAATCCGTACTACGCGGCGGAGCGAGGCTATGTCGACGACGTGATCGAGCCTCGCCAGACGCGTGCCGCGCTCATCGGTGCGCTGCGCATGGCGCGGGACAAGCAGGTGGACGCGCCGCAGCGAAAGCACGGCAACATCCCGCTCTGACGTTCAGCGCGGATTGATGCGCCGCCCGCCGGTTCGTGGAGCGGAGTCCTTGAGACCGGCTGACATCGGCACGTACGCTTTGGCGTAAGCCTGGTCGGTACGGCCCTGGGCGTGATGGATCGCGGGGACGGCCGCGCGCACCAGCAGCACCTGCAGCGCTGCCGCGACGGGGACGGCGAGCAGGGCGCCGATCAAACCCTGGATCGCCCCACCGACGAGCAACGCCAGCACGACCCCGAGCGCCGGGAGCGACACCACTCGGTTCATCACCATCGGCACCACGGTGTTGGCGTCGACGAGCTGGATGACCAGGAGCACCGCGAGCACGAGGATCGGGTACTCCGGGCTGATGGTGAACCCGAGCAGCACGGCGGGTATCACGCCGACGATCCCGCCCACCATCGGGATCGCCGCGGTGAGCCCGGCGAAGATGCCGAGGATGACCGGGTCGGGAAGACGGAGCAGCCAGCACACGACCCCGACGACGAGTCCGACCGCGAGGCTGTTGATGGCCACCGCGCGCAGGAAGCCGCCCATGCGAAATCCCATCTCGCGAAAGATGTCGACGACGAGCTCGTGGTGGGCCTCGGGGAACAGGTCGACGGTGAACGCCTTGAGCCGGTCGCTGCTCACGAGCCACAGGAATCCGACCACGAGCACGAGGACGAAGTCGACGATGACGCTGAAGATGGTTCCGCCGATCGCGAGCAGGATGCTCTGTGCGGTGCCGATGACGGAGCTCACCTGTTTGGCCACGTCGACGTTGAAGTGGAGCTGCCGCTCGACGCCGGTGAACCAGTTGAGAAAGTCCTTCTGATACGCGGGGAAGTTCCTGGCGAGCGACGACGCCTCGCTGACGATCGGCTGCACGAGGAGCAGCACCATGAGAGCGATGAAGACGAGGACGCCGATGTACACGGCGAGGATGCCGACCGGCCTCGGGATTCGCCGGCGCTGCAACTCCGCAACGAGCGGCCGGATTCCCTCGGCGAAGACGATGGCGACGAGCACCACGAGGACGATGCCGATGATGGTGGCGAGGAACGCGACCAGCGCGACGATGCCGAGCACGATGAGCGCCGCCGAGACCAGCGTGCGCACCGAGATGACGTTGACGCCGTCGCGACGCGAGGTCTTCTGCGGCTCGACCGCGACGCGGTCGGCAGCCCCCCCGGCGTGAGGTTCAGGCGGCTCCGGCGCCGGAGCCTGGTCTGGTGCGGTTCCGACGTCGCGACTTGCCAACCGGGTCAGCCTAGCAGCCTCCGGCTGCTGCGGAGAGAGGGGCTTTGCGTACTCTGTCGGCGTGAGCGACCTCGAGACTCGTCCCGTCGGCGGGGGCGTTCTCCAGGCCACGGTGGTGGGAGTCGGATGCAACAACTTCGGCCGGCGGGTCGACTCCGAGGGCACTGCGCGCGTGGTGCACGCGGCTCTCGATGAGGGGATCACCTTCTTTGACACCGCGGACATCTACGGCAACGGGCAGAGCGAGGAGATGCTCGGCGCCGCGCTGAAGGGACGCCGCCAGGAGGCGGTGATCGCGTCCAAATTCGGACACTCGTCGGGTGGTGCGGGTCGCGGGGGCTCGCGCGCGTGGGTGCGCACCGCTGTCGACAACAGCCTGCGGCGCCTCGACACTGACTGGATCGACCTGTTCCAGCTGCACACCCCGGATCCCGCGACCCCAGTCGAGGAGACCCTCGAAGCGCTCACCGAATTGGTCAGCGAAGGCAAGATCCGGTGCGCAGGATCGTCGAACCTCGCCGGCTGGCAGATTGCCGATGCGGACTGGATTGCGCGAACCCGAGGACTCACCAGGTTCGTCACGGCGCAGAACGCGTACAGCCTTCTGGATCGGTCCGTCGAGAGGAGGTCATTCCTGCCTGCGAGCACTTCGACGTCGGGATGATCCCGTACAGCCCGCTCGCCAACGGCCTGCTCACCGGGAAGCATCGTCGCGGTCAGCCGCCCGCGGAGGGCACGCGTCTTGCCTCGGTCCCCGGAGCCAACGCGGGGCGATGGCTGACCAGCAGGAATTTCGACGTCGTCGAAGCGCTGGAAGCTTTCGCGCACGAGCGCGGTATCTCCCTGCTCGAGGTCGCGATCGGTGGCCTCGCCGCCCAACCGCAGGTCGTCTCGGTGATCGCGGGGGCGACCTCGCCGGAGCAGGTTCGCGCCAATGCTCGGGCCGGGCGGTGGCGCCCGAGCGCCGCCGACCTGGCGGAGCTCGATCGGATCGCCACGCGTCGATGAGCGCTCACGCTTTCTCTAGACTGGCGCGCGGATGAAGCTGCTCGAGTACCAGGCGAAACAGCGGTTCGCCGCGGCGGGCATCGCCGTTCCCCCGGGCAGGCTGGCGCGGACCCCGGACGAGGCGGCCGATGCCGCTCGCGAGCTGGGCCGGATCGCCATCAAAGCCCAGGTGCCGATCGGTGGTCGTGGCAAGGCGGGCGGGATCGCCGTGGTGGACACCCCGGAGGAGGCGCATCGCGAAGCCGCGCGCATCCTCGCGATGGATATCCGCGGCTACCCGGTGCGCAGCGTCTGGTGCGAGACCGGTCTCAGCATCGAGGCCGAGCTCTACCTGGGCATCACCCTCGATCGTGATCGCCGCCGCTTGGTGATCATCTTCTCGGCCGCGGGAGGGATGGAGATCGAGCAGGTGGCGGTCGAGGCGCCTGAGCGGATCGCCAAGCTGTGGCCCGATCCCTTTGCCGGTCCGCATCCCTTCGAGATCCGCCGGCTGGCGTTTGCCGGGCTCGCGCACGCTCCCGGGCTTGGCGGCCGGGCGCCGAAGCTCGTGAGTGCACTCGTGGGGTTGACCACTCGTCTGTACGGGGTCGCGACGTCGCTTGATGCGTTGACCTGCGAGATCAACCCGCTGGTGCTCACGGCGGATGGGAACCTGGTTGCAGCGGACGGGAAGCTCGAGATCGACGAGAACGCCGACTCACGGCACAAGGATGTCGCCGAGGAGCTCGCTCGCGATGAGACGGGCGAGGACGGCCGTAGCGGGGACGACCCCTTCGAGGTCGAGGCGCGCAAGCGCGGGCTCACCTACGTGCATCTCGACGGCGACATCGGCTGTATCGGCAACGGCGCCGGCCTGACCATGAACACGCTCGACCTCGTCAAGCAGCACGGGGGCGAACCCGCGGACTTTCTCGACATAGGCGGCGGCGCGAGCGCGGAGCGTGTGCGCAACGCGCTCGAGATGGTGCTCCTCGACCCCAAGGTGCGCGGTGTGTTCATCAATGTCTTCGGTGGCATCACCCGAGGTGACGAGGTCGCGCGCGGCATCATCGCCGCTCGCGACGAGTTGCACATCACCAAGCCCCTCGTGGTGCGGATGACGGGCACCATGGAGGAGGAGGGACGAAAGCTCCTCGCGGAAGCGGGCATCGTGCCTGGCAAGAACGCCACCGAAGCGGCATCGACGATCGTCGCGCTGACGCGGCAGGAGGGGAGGGCATGAACTGCGCGGGGCACGGGGTCGGAACGCGTTTGGCGTCCCGCCCCTCACTCTCGCCGGGGGGGGTAGCCCCGGCTGCGAGATGGCCCCGCTCCGTTCATGCCCTCCCCTCCAGGAACGTGCTGTGAGCGTTCTTGTCGATCGGTCCAGCCGTGTTCTCATCCAGGGGATCACCGGGCGCGAGGGGACCTTTCACACCGGGCAGATGCGTGCCTTCGGCACCAACATCGTTGCCGGCGTCTCTCCGGGCAAGGGTGGGAGCGATCAGGACGGGGTGCCGATCTTTGACACGGTTGCGGATGCTGTGGCCGCTTCTGGCGCGAATGTGTCGGGGATCTTCGTCCCGCCCGCATTCGCGGCTGACGCGATCATGGAGTCGGCGGCGGCGGGGATCGAGCTCACCGTGTGCATCACGGAGCTGATTCCGGTGCACGACATGATCCGCGCACGCGACTTCGTGATCCGCGCCGGGCATCAGCTCCTCGGCGCGAACTGCCCGGGGATCGTCACGCCCGATCAGTGCAAGGTCGGCATCATCCCCAACCACATCAACACACCCGGCCCGGTGGGCATCGTCGGCAGGAGCGGAACGCTCACCTACGAGGTGATCCAGGGACTCGGCGAGGCGGGGATGGGCCAGACGACCTCGGTCGGCATCGGCGGCGACCCGGTGATGGGCCTCAGCTTTCCCGACGTGCTACAGCGCTTCGCCGATGATGCCGAGACGCACGCCGTGGTGCTCATCGGCGAGATCGGCGGCTCTGACGAGGAGAACGCCGCCGCCTGGATTCGCGAGACCGGATTCGACAAGCCGGTGGTGGCATTCATCTCGGGGCGGACGGCGCCGCCGGGAAAGCGCATGGGCCACGCTGGCGCGATCATCAGCGGGAACACCGGCAGCGCGCAGAGCAAGCTCGATGCGCTCACCGCGGCCGGCGCCGAGATCGCCGACACCATCGAGGACGTCGTTCGCCTCACCGCGGCGCGGCTGGGCACGCACCCTCGCTGATCGGCGCCGTGGCATCACGCGTCAGCGTGCTCTGCGCGACCACCACGGAGTGAGGGAGCGTTCTAGCTGCGCACTCGGAGCACGATGACCGCTGCGATGTAAGCAAGGCCCCCGATCGCGCCCAGCCAGTCGTATGGCTCGCCACTGTGGCCCTGGGCGACGTCGACGAGAAAGGCGACGATCACGGCGATGATGAGCGCCAGACCGGCGATAGCTGTGGCCTGGAGGTCGAGCATCGCGAAGCGCTCGTCGCGCCCGTCACCGCGCAGCCCGCGCACGGTCTCGCTGCGGCCGCCCAGGAGGACTGCGGTCCCGAACAGCACCATGATTCCGAGGCTCCAGAACCCTGCCGCCGGCTGATGTCCCAACGCGAGCGCCGCGAGCATCACGAGCCCGAGAACGCCGCTGAACACCGGGATGGTCCACTTCGAGCGCATCACGTCACGCCTTTCGTCCGTTCTCGTCGACATGGAACAAGTCCTCCACATTTGTGCCGAAGAACCGGGCCAGCCCGATGGCGAGTGGCAGGGAGGGGGTGTAGCGCTCCGTCTCGATGGCGTTGATCGTCTGCCGCGAGACGCCGAGCGCCTCACCGAGCTCTCCCTGCGAGAGGCCCCGCGCTGACCTGAGGTCCCGGACACCGTTTCTCATGATGTAAAGCCTACTTGACACCCTGGGCGAATGTCAAGCGTCCTTTACAGGGCGGGCTGCCTCGAGCCCATCCCGCCGCGCTACCGTTAGGTTCGAGTGAACTTCGATCTCAGCGACGAGCAGCGTCACATTCGCGACGTGGTTCGCGACTTCGCGCAGGCGGAGATCGCGCCGGCAGCGGCCCACCACGACGAGACGGGTGAGTTTCCCTATGAGCTGGTGGCCGGGATGGCCAGGCTCGGATTGTTCGCCCTCCCGTTCCCCGTCGAGATCGGTGGAGCCGGGGGCGATTTCATCTCGTACTGCCTCGCCATGGAGGAGATCGCCCGGGCCGACGCGAGCTGCGCGATCACGCTCGAGGCGGCGGTGTCGCTCGGCATCTCGCCGATCGTGAGGTTCGGGTCGCGCGAGCAGCAGCAACGCTGGCTCGCGCCGCTCATGGCCGGCGAGCGGCTCTGGGCGTTCGGGCTGACCGAGCCAGACGCCGGATCGGACGCCGCCGGAACGCAGACGAGGGCTGTGCGCGACGGCGACCACTGGGTGATCAACGGCCGCAAGGCGTTCATCACCAACGCGGGGACCGATATCAGCGCGGGCGTGACCATCACCGCGGTCACCGGGTCGCGGAACGGCCACAGGGAGATCAGCACCATCGCGGTGGAGCAGGGCACTCCCGGGTACTCGCAGGCGCCCAAGTACCGCAAGCTCGGGTGGCATGCTTCGGACACGCGCGAGCTGATCTTCGAGGACTGCCGAGTCCCCGCTGGCAACCTCATCGGCACAGCCGGCGAGGGGTTGACGCAATTCCTGCAGATCCTCGAGGGCGGTCGCGTCGCCATCGCTGCGCTCTCCGTGGGTGTTGCCCAGGCCTGCCTCGACGCCTCGCTGGCGTACTCGGCGGCGCGCCATCAGTTCGGGGTTCCCATCGCAACCTTCCAGGCGACCCAGTTCAAGCTCGCCGACATGGGCACGCAGATCGAGCTGGCCCGTCTCATGACCTGGCGCGCGGCCGCGGCGATCGATGCGGGCAGGAGCGCGGCGCCGTACGCCTCGATGGCGAAGCTGCACGCGTCCGAGGTCGCGACCGCGTGCGCCAACCAGGCGGTGCAGATCCACGGCGGCATGGGGTTCATGGAGGACTCGCCGGTGGCGCGCCTCTATCGCGACGTCAAGATCAACGAGATCGGTGAGGGCACCAGTGAGGTGCAGCGAATCCTCATCGCCCGGCATCTCCTACGTCCCTTCGAGGTCCTGGAGGCCGATCGTGGCAACTGACCCCGTCATCGTCGCCGCCGTCCGGACGCCGTTCGGCAAGCTCGGCGGCGCGCTCGCCTCGGTTCCCGCCGTCGACCTCGGGGCGCGCGTCATTCGAGAGGTCCTCGAGCGCACGCGCACCGATCCCGCCGATGTCGATCAGCTGATCATGGGCACGGTGCTTGCGGCCGGACAGGGGCAGGTACCCTCGCGCCAGGCCGGGTTGCGCGCCGGGTTGCCGGCGAGCGTCTCGTCCTTCACCGTGAACAAGGTCTGTGCCAGCGCGCTGAAGGCGGTGAACCTTGGCGCGCTGCTCATCCGCTGCGGCGAGGCGGACGTCGTGGTGGCGGGCGGGATGGAGTCGATGTCGCGGTCCCCGTACCTGCTCGAGGACCAGCGGTTCGGCAGCCGCTTCGGCGATCGCGTCGCGGTCGACAGCATGATGCGCGACGGGCTGTGCTGCCCCGTCGACGGCGTGCTCATGGGTGTGCACGGCAGCGATGTCGCATCCGAGCTGGGGGTCACCCGCGAACAGCAGGACGCGTGGGCGCTGCGCTCGCAGACTCGCTACCAGGAGGCGCTCGCGGCCGGACGGTTCGCGGACGAGATCGTCCCCGTGAGCGTCAACGGCTCCAGCGTCGGGCGCGACGAGCAGCCACGTGCCGATACCACGATCGAGAAGCTCGCCTCGCTGCGCGGCGCGTTCGGCGACGGCACCACCATCACCGCGGGGAACGCACCCGGGATGAACGACGGCGCGAGCGCCGTGCTGCTCATGAGCGCGGAGCGCGCTCGGGCCGAGGGGCTCACGCCGCTCGGGACCTGGCTCGCGTACGGCGAGTCCGCCGCCGAGCACCCATACCTCGCGACCGTGCCGGCACTCGCGATCGAGGCCGCACTCGCCAAGACCGAGGGAGCGGTGGACGCCGGCACCCTCGACCTTGTCGAGATCAACGAGGCGTTCGCGGCAGTGGCCATCACGAGCACGCGGATGCTCAAGGTCGACCCCGACCGCGTCAACGTCAACGGCGGCGCCATCGCGGTCGGTCACCCGATCGGCGCCAGTGGCGCGCGGATCCTCATGACGCTGCTCTACGAGCTGCGCCGGCGCGGTGGGGGGTACGGAGCCGCGGGGATCTGCAGCGGCATCGCGCAGGGCGAGGCGACTCTCGTCCGTGTCGACTGACATCGGCCACCGGGATCTCGCCGGCAGCATCGCTGGTTTTGTCGACGATGTCGTCATGCCGGTTGCTCCGGCCATGGCGCGCGGTGACGGTCCATCTCCCCGGCGAATCGTCGAGGCGGCGGGCGAGGCGGGACTTGCCGGCATCCTGACGCCCGAGGCGCTCGGTGGCGCCGGGGGGAGCCATGGCGACTTCATCCGGTTCATCGAGGCCGTGGCGCGCGCGGACGCCAGCTGCGCGGTCATCCTCGACGTGCACCTCTCGGTCGGCACCGAGCCCCTGCTCGTTTTTGGCAACGATGACCAGAAGTCGCGGTACCTGCCAAAGCTCGCCGCCGGAGAGTGGCTCGCGGCATTCGCCCTCACCGAGGCCGCCGGTGGCAGTGACGCGATCGCGATGCGAACGCGTGCGGTGCGCGACGGCGACACATATGTGCTCGATGGCGCCAAGGCCTTCATCACCGGCGCCGGTGATGCGGATCTCTACATCGTCATGGCGCGCACCGGTGAGGGCGCTCGCGGTGTGAGCGCCTTCCTGGTCGAAGCCGCATTGCCGGGGGTCGGCACGGGCGCACCGCTGGCGAAGATGGGTCTGCACGGCTCGTGGACGGGAGAGCTCGTGCTCGACGCCGTGCGCGTCCCCGCAGAGAACCGCCTCGGGGACGAGGGCGCCGGATTCACCGTCGCCATGTCGGCGCTCGACAGCGGCAGGGTCGGCATCTCGGCGCAGGCGGTCGGCATCGCGCAGGGGGCGCTCGACGCCGCGCTCGAGTCCGCGCGTCGCCGTCGTGACGCCGGCTCGGAGCCAGACGTGACCACCATCGCCGACATGGAGGTCCGCACCGCTGCCGCGCGCCAGCTGACCCGCCATGCGGCCGCACTCGTCGACGCAGGGCAGCGCGTCACGCTCGATGCGGCAATCGCCAAGCTGTACGCCACCGACACGTGCGTCGCCGTGGCGCAGTCCGCCATGGACCTCTGCGCACCGGAATCGGCGGTCGACGGCCACCCCGCAGCGGTGCGCTTCCGCGACGCCAAGGCATGCCAGATCTACGAGGGAACCAACCAGATCCAGCGCGTCGTCATCGCGCGGCATCTTCTCCGTGACTGACCCGAACGACCCACCCCCGGCCGCTTGGTAGCATCAATCGCATGGACATCCGCCTCAACGAAGAGCAGACCATGATCCGCGGGACGGTCCGCGATATTGCTCGCGATCGCATCGCGCCTCGCGCCGCCGAGATCGACCGCACCGGCGAATTCCCGTGGGATGTCGTGGACCTCTTCCGCAAGCACGATCTCTTTGCGCTGCCCTTTCCGCCGGAGTACGGCGGCCTGTCCGGCAGCGCGCTGACGCTCAACGTCGCCATCGAGGAGGTGGCCAAGGTCTGCGCGACGAGTGCGCTGATCCTCGCCGTCCAGGCGCTCGGCGGCTACCCGCTGATGATCGCCGGCACCGAGGAGCAGAAGGCGCGGCTGCTGCCCGACCTGGCCAGCGGAGCGAAGCTCAGCGCCTACGCACTCAGCGAGCCCGGCGCGGGCAGTGATCCCGCGGGTATGCAGACGCGCGCCGACCGCCACGGCGACGAGTACGTCATCACGGGCAGCAAGATCTGGATCACAGCCGGTGGTATCGCGAACACGATCACCGTCTTCGCCAAGACCGACCCGAACGAGCGTGCCAAGGGGGTGAGCGCGTTCGTCCTCGAGGACGCGCAGCATCTCAAGGGGTTCGCTGCGAACACGATCCACGGCAAGCTCGGGATTCGCGGCAGCAACACGGCGGAACTGCAATTCGATGAGGTCGTGGTTCCTGAGGCGAACCGCCTCGGCGAGGAGGGTGACGGCTTCAGGATCGCGATGAAGGTGCTCGACCGTTCGCGTCCCGGGGTGGCCGCGCAGGCGCTCGGCATCGCCCAGGGTGCTCTGGACTACGCGGTGGGGTACGCGAAGGAACGCAAGCAGTTCGGCAAATCGATCGCGGAGTTCCAGGGAATCCAGTTCATGGTCGCGGACATGGAGGCGCAGACCGCCGCCGCGCGGGCGATGGTCTACTGGGCGTCACAGCTCATCGACGACAAGAGCCCCGAGGTGGGCCACTTCGCGGCAATCGCGAAGCTGCTCGCCGCCGACACCGCGATGAAGGTGACGACCGACGCGGTCCAGATCCTCGGCGGCTATGGATACGTGAACGAGTACCCGGTCGAGCGGATGATGCGTGACGCCAAGATCACCCAGATCTACGAGGGCACGAGCCAGATCCAGCGGGTGGTGATCGCCAGGGACCTGCTGCGCAACTGAGAGGCCGCGGTCACCGTCAAGGGCGCGCGAACCCGGCCCGGATTCTCCGCGCTCCGCGGCGCTACATCGTGAGGACGACCTTGCCTCGCGCCTGCCGCTGACCCAGGAGGTTGAGCGCCGCCGGCGCCTCTTCGAGCGGGAATGTCGCACCCACGATCGGGGCCACGGTGCCCGAATCGATCATTGCGTTGAGCGCGCGCTGGGTCTCGGCGAAGAGAGCGGGCTCGACGCCGAGGAACGCTCCCCACGCCGCACCCACGATGTCGATGTTGCGCAGCAGGACGCGGTTCACCTGGACGCTCGGGATCCGGCCGTCGGTGAACCCCACCACGATGAGCCGGCCCTCCGGAGCAAGGCAGCGGACGCTCTGATCGAAACGCTCGCCGCCAACCGGGTCCAGGATGGCGTCGACACCGAGGCCGTCGTTCTGTGCCCGCAATGCGGCCACCCAGTCTCCCTCGGCATCGAGGACACGATGCGCCCCGGCCCGCTCGGCGATATGCATCTTGTCGGGGCCCGCGGCGATGGCGATCACCTCGGCGCCGAGTGCGCGAGCCACCTGAATGGCCGCCGTGCCCACGCCGCCTGCGGCTCCATGGATTGCCACCCGGTCACCCTGGCGGATTCGACCCCGTCGTGCCAGGGCGAAATGCGCCGTGTGGTAATTCATGACGAAACCCGAGGCCGCCTCGACGCTCAGACCGTGGGGAATGGCAAGGGTCAGTGCCGGCTCCGCGACCACGACGTCGGCAAACCCGCCGAGCATCGTGAAGGCCATGACCCGGTCCCCCGCGTTGAATCCCGACCCCCGGGGTGCCGAGCGGACGCGGCCGGCGACTTCGACTCCCGGGACGAATGGCAGCGGCGGCTTCATCTGATACTCGCCACGGGTGAGCAGGAGGTCGGGAAAGCTCACGCCCGCGGCCGCGACCTCGATAACGACGCGTTCGGCGTCCTCCGGTTCGTCGACCTCGACCAGATGGAGACCGGAAGGGCCCTCGAGGCCCTGGACCTGCTGCGCGCGCACCTCATTCCTCCGTCCCGGTGATGGCCGCTGATGATGCCACTGTCGGCTCCAGCCGAGGGAGCGTGGGGTACCCTTGTGATCTGCGGCGGGTAACCGGAAGCTGGGATCAGCGTTCTCCTGAGAGGGAGCCCACCGTGGCGCGCCGGCCCCGCAGCATCCACGCGGCGGTCAGTACACCCGTTCGGAAGTCGAGAGCAACACCTCAACCATGGCAACAATCAGCAGTTCCTCGACACGGCGCCGTCGCCGGTCGCGGTACAACGTCGTGCCGACCTGGATCACCCGCAAGCGCGCCGTGGTCTCGGTGATCGTCATGTGCTCCCTCCTGCTCGTTGCCGGCGGCATCTACGGTGTGCGCCTCTCGTTCGCGCTCGCCAAGACGTTCCACACCAACCCGATCAGCGCGGCCATCGGTGCGCTTCAGGGCGGTGGCGGCTCGGCGATCGACCGGGAACGCCAGCGGTTCCAGCGGATCAACGTCGTGCTCTTCGGATACGGCGGCGACCAGCATTCAGGTGCCTACCTGAGCGATTCGATCATGGTCATCTCGATCCAGCCCGTGCAGGGTCATCCGCCGCAGATCGCCGAGATCTCGATCCCACGCGACTGGGACGTCACCATTCCGCTGCGCAACGGCAAGTCGACCCAGCAGCGCATCAACTTCGCGTACGCCGCGGGCATGCTCGGCGAAGGACCGGAGCCGGCGAGCGCCGTGGACGCGGGAGCCGCGGTTGCTGATCCGCTGCTCGCGCATCTGCTCGGGATCGGTATGAACTACTTCGTCGGTGTTGACTTCAATGCGTTCAAGCAGGCGGTCGACGCGGTCGGCGGCATCAACATCGACGTGCCCGTCGCATTCACCGACAACCAGTATCCGGCGGGCGAATGCGATCTCGGCAACTGCGGGTACGAGACCGTGCGGTTCAAGGCGGGCATGCAGCACATGAACGGTGCGACGGCGCTCATCTACGCGCGATCGCGCCACGGCAACGACGGGCAGGGGTCGGACTTCGCGCGGAGCCGCCGCCAGCAGCAGATCATCGTCGCGCTGAAGTCGCAGATCGAGAGTCTCGGCGGGTTCGGCAAGCTCCCGGATGTCATCAACGCACTCGGGGACAACGTGCTCACCAACCTGACGATCGGCGACGCCGAATCGCTGTACGGTCTCGTCAACGGCGTCAACCCGGCGACCATCGAGCACGTCAGCATCGATGACACCAACTTCCTCTACGACTGCGGGTATCCGGTCCACTGCGGCAGCTACTACCTCTACGCCAACGACCAGAGCTTCCAGTCACTCTCGCATTTCGTCCAGGACATCTTTCCGTCGCCGGCAGCGCTGGCCGACGGCGCCGGGGTCACGTTCGTCAACGCGAGCGGGCGCAACAACAACGCCACCACCCGCTGGGCGTCGCTGATGAACGAGATCGGTTTCTCCACCCGAGCGGGCGGCAAGGCCCCCACCCGGGCGGTCACCGAGGTGATCGACAACAGCGGCGGAACGGACACCGCCGCCGCACAGTGGCTGGCGGCGTACTTCGGCGTCAGCGTCACCACCGAGCCTGCGCCGACCGCGGCCGCGACGACTCCGCCAGCGACCCCTGCCGCCGTCGCCGCCGGCGGCGTGACCGTCATACTCGGAAGCGCCGAGGAGCAAGCGTTCCTCGGCGATCCTGGAGTGGGTCACTAGCTCCTCACAGAGGTAGGCGAAACGTGGGACAGAGGATTGCGGTGCTGACCGGCGGCGGTGACGCACCAGGGCTCAACGCAGCTATCCGCGCCATCGGCCGGCGCGCCCTCGCGGCCGGCGACACACTGTTCGGAGTTCGCAACGGCTGGGCGGGGTTGATCGGTGCGGGCGACGTCATCAGCCTAGAGCGACCGAGGCTCTCCGGTATCCTGCAACTCGGCGGCACCATGCTCGGCAGCTCGCGAGTGAATCCCATGAAGCTCGACAACGGTGTCGAGGAGGTGCTCCACAACCTCGAGCGGCTGCAGCTGGATGCGCTCGTCGCCATCGGCGGCGATGACACGCTCAGCGTCGCGGCACGTCTTGCCGAACACAACGCACGGGTTGTCGGCGTGCCCAAGACCATGGACAACGACCTCAGCGTCACCGACTACTGCATCGGCTTCGACAGCGCGGTGAGCGTGGTCACCGAGGCACTCGACCGCCTGCACACGACGGCCACGTCGCATCACCGCGTCATGGTCTGCGAGGTCATGGGACGCGACACCGGCTGGGTCGCGGTCATGGGCGGTCTCGCGGGCGGCGCCGACATGATCATCATTCCGGAGTTCAGCGTCACCGTCGCCGAGGTGGTCGCCCATCTCGAGGTGCGCCGCCGTGCTGGGAGCGACTTCAGCATCATCGTCGTGTCCGAAGGCGTCGAGATGGAAGGCCTGCAGTCCAAGGACGAGGCGGGGGGCGCCCGCGACGCATTCGGACACGCGCAGCTCTCACGTCGTGGTGTCGGAGAGAGCCTCGCGAGGATCATCGAGGAGCACACCGGAAACGAGACGCGCGCGACCGTGCTCGGCCACGTGCAGCGCGGCGGCTCTCCAACCGCGTACGACCGCATCTGGGCCACGCGTGTCGGTGCCAAGGCATACGACCTGGTCGGCGAAGGGCTGTTCGGCGAGATGCCGGTGGTGACCCACGGCACGGTCAACGTGTCCAGCATCGCCGACGTCGTTGCCGAGCAGCGCCGTGTGCCTCGTGAGCTGTACGAGCTCGCGCAGGTCTTCTACTAGAGCTCGACTCCGGCCCCTAGCGGGCCAACACGGGCACGCTGGTGAGCGGCGACCAGCTCGGTGGTGAGCTCGCGTCGAAGTCGAGGTTCGTGGTCACCTGCAGCGGTGCCGAAGGTGTTGCGCCGAGCGCTCCCTTGATCCACCACAGCTCGAAATGCCCGGTGGCGTCGGCGGGGTTGTAGTAGACGAGTCCGCTGCCGTCCGGCGCCCATACCGGGTCCGCGCACAGGCAGTTGTTGACCAGCGTCTGGGGCGTCCCGAGCTTGCCGCCGCTCAAGGTCGCGACCTCGAGCCGCGTGCTCTGCAGGCCGGTGCCTCCGATGCACACCATCGCGACCCTGGTGCCGTCCGGCGACGGTGCGGGCTGACCGCAGTCCTGGGCCGGGGTGGTCAGGATGATCGGCTTGGCGAGCGGCTTGGGCTGTATCGCGATCAGCGAGTAGGCGTTGCCGCTCCCGATGGCGTACTTCGAGTACATCACCGCACCGCCGGCCATCGGCGTGGGGTCCACGTCGCCACCCGTGAACAGGTTCGAGTCGGTGAGCTGCGTCGCTGCGAGCTTCCCGTTGAGCGCACCCGACCACACCGAGAAATCGACGGCCAACGTCGTCGAGTTCTTGGGCTGGTCGTAGCTGAAGTAGATCGTGTTGCCGTCGGCGCCCACGTGCGGATAGAACATCCAGTGATTGCGGAAGATCTGATTGGTGCGCGTCCACGCGTTGTTGCTGAGCTGGCGGACCACCGCCCCCTGGCTGTTCAGCAGGTACAGGTTGGAGTACTCCGCGGCTCGGAGCACGGCGACGACGTCCTGCGAGTTGGGCACGTACGCGGGCTGCATCCACAGTCCCACCGTCGTCTTCAGGTGCAGGTCGGTGAAGAAGCCGTCGCTGAGCCGGTAGATGTCACCGTTCTGGGCCAGGTAGAGCGTTCCCGGGAGCACGATCTTCGGGCGTGTCGCGGTGGGGATGAACACGCTCGCCTCTGTCGGGATGTTGTGTTTCCGCGAGGCGATCAGGCGGTTCACGCCGAATCCGAAACCGGCCATGAGCGCGAGCACCAGGAGGATTGTGAGCGCCCGTCTCAACGTGGTTCCCTCACACCGCGGGGAAATACTGATGGGTCTCGGGAAGGATGAGATTCCAGTCCGGGAGCAGCACGTCCTCGTTGTCGAGCTTGCCGGTTGACGTGTACGGGGACGCCAGGATCACCTGGTGCACGTTCTGGAGTTGGACGGTGCTCGCGATCGGGAGCAGCGAGGCGATCTGGGAAATGGTCATGTCTGTCGAGAAGTCGTTTCCCATGGCTGTGGCGATGTCAGGGAGGTTGGCGATGCCGAGCAGCTTGGCCTTGGCTCGCAGCGCGAGGAGGACCTGCTGCTGGCGTTGCGAGCGTCCGAAGTCGCTGCGCAGGTCGCCGTGACGCGAACGCACGTACATCAGCGCCTGCATGCCGTCCATGTGCTGCGGGCCGGGCAGCACCGCGACGCGCTCGTAGGCGTACGGATTCTTCCCGGACAGGTCGGCCGGATAGAAATCGTCCATGACCGGGTTGGTCGCCACCACGTCGATGCCCCCGACCTGGTTGATCAGGTTCACGAGGCCGAGCAAACCGATCCAGGCGTAGTGGTCGATGTGGATGTGGAAGTCCTCCTCGACCGTCGCAACCGACGCGCTCGCGCCACCGTGCAGGTACGCGGCGTCGATCTTGGCGCTGCCACCGGTGGAGAGCGGCACCCACAGGTCACGCGGGATCGATTCCATGACGACCTGCCGGGTGGTCGGATTGACGCGAGCGATGATCATTGACTGGGTGAGCACCGTGCCTCCGAACTTGGCATCGTTGTCCGAGCCGAGCAGGAGCACCGTGAACGGCTGCCCGGGGGCCGCCTGCACCGGCGGCGCGGTCGCGGCTGCGGAAGCGGAGGCCGACGCGGCAGCGGATTCGCTCGCCGACGGCTGCGAGGTCGCGAGACTCCGGTCGATGGCGTGGCCGGTGTCCTCGAACGCCGTCACGATCGCCGGCATGAAGTACGCCACCGCTCCGATGACCCCGGACAGCACGAAGCCGAACGCGATCAGGAAACCCAGGAGGACCCGGCTGCGCCTGGCGTGATGGCGGCGCACCGAGGCGCGTTGTCGTCTCACCTATGGCTTTATAACGAACTCGACTGACGACAGGGTTACGGTGTGCGGGCTGAGCTCGGGCCGCCGGTAGACTTCGAGCGATGTCCGAACCTCAGCTCGCTGAACGGCTGATGGCGGGCGAGACACGCGCCCTGGCGCGCGCCATCCGCATGGTCGAGGATCGGGATCCGGGCATTGCCGATCTCCTCCGTCGCGTTCGGGAGCGAGCCGGAAGCGCACGGGTGGTCGGGGTCACCGGTCCCCCCGGGAGCGGCAAGAGCACCCTCTGCGACCAGGTGATCGAGCGTTGGAGGGCCCAGGGGCACCTGGTTGGCGTGATCGCCGTGGATCCTTCGAGCCCCTTCACCGGCGGGGCGATCCTCGGCGATCGCGTCCGGATGGTGCGCCACACCCTCGATCCCGGCGTCTTCATCCGGAGCATGGCCGCTCGCGGCCATCTCGGCGGCCTGGCCGCGGCGGCCCGGGAGGCGATCCGCCTCCTCGACGCATCCGGTCGCGACCGCTGCCTCCTCGAGACCGTGGGCGTCGGCCAGTCGGAGCTGGAGGTCATGGAGACGGCGGACACCACCATCGTGGTCACGACACCTACGGCCGGTGACGCCGTTCAGATCATCAAGGCGGGCATCCTCGAGATCGCCGACATCTTCGTCGTCAACAAGGCCGACCTTCCGGGAGCGTCCAAGGTCGTCCGCGATCTGAAGGAGCTCGTCCGCCACGGCACCACGCGCACCGGGTGGTCGCCACCGGTCCTCACCACGGTGGCCGAGACCGGGGAGGGCGTCGACGATCTGGTTGCTGCCATCGACCATCACGGCGACACGATCGCCTCCTCCGGAGAGCTCGAGCGGCGCCGGATCGCGCGCCTCCGAGCCGAGGTCGAGGCGATCGTCGTCGAGCGGGCGGCCGAGCGCGCGCGAATCGCGCTGCATGAGTGGACAATGACTCGAGAGCTCGACGGCGATCTGAGCCGGGTGGACCCGTACGCCCTGGCCGAACGCATCCTCCACGGGCACAGCGGGGAATCCACGGAGCAATGACCCAGACGATCGACCGGACGGACGTGCCGTCGGGTTCGGGCGAGGCGCCGGGCCCAAGGTCCGCGCCGCCCATCCCCCCGGACACACTCGGGGGCCTGCCGCTCGCGGCCTCGTACGGCCCTGGAGGCTCCGCCATCGACGTCGAGCGTGACCTCGGCGAGCCGGGCTCCTATCCGTACACGCGCGGCGTGCACCGGACCATGTACCGCGACAAGGTGTGGACGATGCGCCAGTTCGCCGGCTTCGGCAGCGCGCGGGACACCAACGAGCGCTACCGGTTCCTGCTCGACCAGGGCCAGATGGGCCTCTCGGTGGCCTTCGACATGCCGACCCTGATGGGCCACGACTCCGACTCGCCGCATGCGCTCGGCGAGGTTGGACGCTGCGGCGTCGCGGTCGACTCGGTGGAGGACATGCTCACCCTCTTCAAGGGCATCGATGTCGGAGCGGTCACCACCTCGATGACCATCAACTCCCCCGCGCCCATCCTCTTCGCGATGTACCTCGCCGCCGCGGATGAGCAGGCCATCCCGTACGCGAAGCTCGGGGGCACGCTCCAGAACGACATCCTCAAGGAGTACATCGCGCAGAAGGAGTTCATCTTCCCCATCCGGCCGTCGATGCGTCTGGTCACCGATGTCGTCGAGTTCTGCACTCGCAACGTTCCGAGCTGGAATCCGATCTCCATCAGCGGGTATCACATCCGCGAGGCGGGCAGCACCGCGGCGCAGGAGCTCGCGTTCACCCTCGCCGACGGCTTCGCGTATGTCGAGGCCGGCATCGAGCGCGGGCTCGACGTGGACGAGTTCGCACCCCGCCTCTCGTTCTTCTTCAACGCCCACATCGACTTCTTCGAGGAGATCGCCAAGTACCGCGCCGCCCGCCGCATCTGGGCACGGCACATGCGCGAGCAGTACGGCGCCAAGGACGCGCGCTCACTGAAGCTGCGTTTCCACACGCAGACCGCGGGATGCTCTCTGACCGCGCAGCAGATCGAGAACAACGTCGCGAGGACCGCCTTCGAGGCCCTGGCCGCCGTGCTCGGGGGGACGAACTCGCTGCACACCAACTCGATGGACGAGGTGCTCGCGCTGCCGACCGAGAAAGCGGCGCAGATCGCGCTCCGGACCCAGCAGATCCTCGCCTACGAGACCGGCGTCGCCTCGGTCGTCGATCCCCTCGCAGGTTCGTGGTTCGTCGAGGATCTCACCAACCGCATGGAGCGGGCCGCGGAGGATTACTTCGCCGCGATCGCCGAGCGCGGCGGCATGCTCGCCGCGGTCGCCGAGGGGTTCCCGCAGCGCGAGATCGCCGACGCCGCCTTCCGATATCAGAGCCAGCTCGAGACCGGAGAAAGGGTCATTGTTGGCGTCAACGTGTTCGAGCGAAGCGTCGACGTCACCCAGCCCCCCACGCTCGTCATCGATCCCAATGTCGAGGTGGAGCAGGCGGCGCGCCTGAAGGAGCTGCGCAAGCGTCGCGACAACACCAGTGTCGCCACCCGTCTCGACGCGCTGCAGGAGGTCGCGCGCGGCACCGACAACCTGATGCCGGCGATCATCGACTGCGTGCGTGCTCGCGCCACCGAGGGTGAGATCGTCGAGTCGCTGCGGTCCGTCTTCGGCACCTACCACGAGACGCCTGTTTTTTGACCGTTCCTTAACCCCTCCATAAGGGGGAGGTGGCTAGGCTCAGCCGGTAACGTGGGAGCCAAGCACATCCTGGTAGTCGAGGACGAGGAGGTCATCCGTGAGACCCTCCGATTCAACCTCGTGCGCGAGGGCTACCAGGTGAGCCAGGCGTCGAACGGCATCGAGGCGCTCGACAAGGCCCGGGAGTTGCGTCCCGATCTGATCGTGCTCGATCTCATGCTCCCCGAGCTCGGCGGTCTCGAGGTGTGCCGCATCCTCCGCCAGGAGACCACGACGCCGGTGCTGGTGCTGAGCGCGCGCGACAGCGAGCTGGACAAGATCGTCGGTCTCCGCGTGGGCGCCGACGACTACATGACCAAACCGTTCTCGCTCGCGGAGCTCACCGCCCGCGTGATGGCACTGCTGCGGCGTGCCCAGCCCACGGTGGAGGAGCGGGGGGTCGTCGAGGTCGAGGAGTTCGGCGAGTTCCGATTCGACCGCGGTGCGAGGTCCGTGCATGTCGGCCAGGAGACGCTGCGCCTCTCACCCAAGGAGTTCGACCTCCTCTCGTTCCTGCTTGCCAACCCCGGCCGGGTTCACTCGCGGGAGCAGCTCATCCGGCGCGTCTGGGGGCCCAAGTTCTTTGGCGAGCGCAAGACGGTCGACGTTCACGTGCGCTGGCTCCGCGAGAAGTTCGAGCCGTTCGAGGCGCTTCCCTTCCGGATCACGACCGTCTACGGAGTCGGGTACCGCCTCGACCGCATCAACGAGCAACGCGAACCGGCTGCGCCGGATGTCGCGGTGGTCGGCCGCTGAGTTCGCCGGAGTTGGCCCTGCCTATACTTGCCGCTCCCGCCCGAGCAAGGACCAGGGAGATGGTCGCACTGGAATCTCCGCTCGCCGTCATTGACATCGGGTCGAACTCGGCCCGCATCGCAGTCCTGCGGCTCGACGAGGCCGGCCAGCTCGACATCATCGCCGATGCGCGAACGTCGCTCCAGCTCGCGCGCCACATCGACGCACGCGGCCGTCTGGAGGCGAGCGCGGTCACCGAGGCGATCGCCGCGGTCCGCGATTTCCGCGCGGTCGCGGCGGCCGCAGGCGCGGTGCGAACCCTGGCGGTCGCGACCGCCGCGATCCGCACCGCCACCAACCGGGACAGCGTCCTTGCCAAGCTCGAGGCCGACACCGGGCTCGCGATCAAGGTGATCGACGGTGAGGAGGAGGCGCGTTACGCGTTCCTCGGAGCGGTGCACGGTCTGCCGATCGACACCGGCTACCTGATGGATGTCGGCGGCGGCAGCTTCGAGCTCGCCTACTTCGAACGGCGCCGGGCACTTCGCTGGTGGACCTTCGAGCTTGGCTCGCTGGTCGCGACCGACCAGTTCCTGGCGAGCGACCCACCCCGTCCGTCGGAGATCGCCGATCTCCGCGACCACGTGGCCAACACCCTGCGCGATGCGGGGGTCCCGGTGCTTCCCGAGGACGCCGGCATGGTGGGCACGGGCGGCACGGTGCGGAACCTCGCCAAGATCCACATGCGCTCGGTCGCCCATCCCATCGCGAGAGTGGACGGGTACGTCCTGCAGCGCCGCGAGGTGCGCGACCTCACATCCCGCCTGACGAGCCGGAACCGCACCTCGCTGCGGAGCGTGCCGGGACTGTCGACCGACCGGGCGGACTCCATCACCGGCGGCGCGCTGGTGGTCGCCGCGGCGATGGAGACCCTCGGAGCCCGGAGCCTCATGGTGTCCGGCCACGGGCTGCGAGAGGGCATCGCGCTCGCGGAGCTGAACCTGCCGCTCCCCGAGGTGTGGCAGGTGCGTCGCGGGTCGGTCGTGGCGCTCGCCTCGCGCTTCTCCACCTGGGACGAGCGGCGCGCCGCCCGGCGAGTCGCGATGGTCCGGGCCATCCTCGGTGTCGCCGATCCCACCATGCCCGCCGAGATGCGCGAGGTGCTCGATCATGCGACCACACTGCTCGACGTCGGCCAGAGCATCAACTACTACGACCGCTGGACGCACGCCGCCGGCGTGACCGCCTCAGCCGACCTCCAGGGCTTCTCCCATCGCGAGGTGGCCCTCATCGCCACGACCCTCGCCCGTCTCGGCAAGGCGCGGAGCAACCTTCCGCGCTACGCGCGCCTCTGCACCCGTGACGACATCAAGCGAATTGACCGGCTCGCCGTGATCCTCGAGCTCGCCGACGAGCTCGACCGCAGGGTCAACGGCGGCGGGCCGCCCACCTTCCGCTACGACGACCGCCGAAACCGCGTGGTCGTGTCGACCGGGCTCCCGTACACCTGGGAGCCCGAGGACCTGACCCGACGGTTCCGCACCCGCCTGGGGAGGACGCTCAGCCTGCGTCCAGCAGAGACGGCGGGTGACCGAACGCGCGGGCCGGAGTCTCCAAACGGTCGATCGACTGGTAGAGGTCCTCGACGAGCGTGATGAGGATGGGAGGGGCATCGCAGGCGAACATGAGCGCTTCGATCGTGGCCACCTGGCGGCGCAGCCCCTCGACCTCGTCGATCCGGTCCCAGGGCGCCGATGCGGCTCGCTGCACGGCTCCGAGTATGCCGCGACCCCGAGCGCAAAGCGATTGTGAAATGGCTATGGTGCGGGGCTGATGTGATGGTGGCCCTCGGGGGACACTAGAGTCCTTGGAGATGAGCGAACCATTGCTGCATCCGCACCACCCCACGCTGGGCGATGAGCTGACCCACCTGCGACGCATCGTCGCCGACATGGGCGAGCTCGTCGACGCGGCCATCACGCAGGCGACGAGCGGGCTCGCCGAGCGGGACGTGAGCCTGTGCGCGCGAGTGATCGCCGACGATGCGCTGGTCAACGATCGTCAGCGCGAGCTGCGTGAGCTCTCCTTCTCGCTGATCGTCAATCAGAGCCCGGAGGCGCGCGAGCTTCGCGAGATCATCGGGCTCCTCAACATGTCGTCGGAGCTCGAGCGCATGGGCGATCACTGCGTCAGCATCGCCAAGCTCGCGCGCAACCTGGCCGATCTGCCGCCACTCGAGACCTACGTCGACGTCCCCAAGATGGCCGCGTACTGCAGCGACCAGGTCCGCGGGATCCTGGCGGCGATGGTGTCGCGCGACGTGATCCAGGCGCGTCGCATCGCTGCCGGGGACGACCGCGTCGATCGCATCTACCATCGCCTCTTCGACGACCTGATCCAGATGATGACCGAGGACAACACGACCGTCTTCCGGGCCACCAACCTCGTGTTCATCGCCCATCACCTCGAGCGGATCGCCGATCGGGTGACCAACATCGCAGAGGATCTCGTCTTCCTCGACTCGGGCGCCATCGAGGAGCTCGGCTGATGACGCTCTCGGAGCCCGCGGAGGCGCCCGACGAGACGGGTGCCCGCGTCCCCGAAGCGGGACGGGATCACGCGGCCCCGCTGGGTGACCGGCATCGGTACATCAATCGCCATCTCAGCTGGCTCGATTTCGACACCCGTGTCCTCGAGCTTGCGGAGGACTCGTCGCGCGCCCTCCTCGAGCGGGCCAAGTTCCTCGCGATCTCGAGCAGCAACCTCGACGAGTTCTTCCAGGTGCGCGTCGGCGGTCTGATCGAGCAGCGCCGCGCCGGAGTCGCCGCGCTGAGCCCCGACGGGATGACCGTGGAGGAGCAGCTCTCCGAGATCCAGCGCCGCGCCATCGACCTGACGGCGCGGCAGATGCGGGCGTTCCAGGCGATCGTGGAGCGGCTCGGCGAGGTCGGGCTCCGCTTCTCGAACTACGCCTCGCTCGATCTCGGCGACCGCGAGCACGTCGACGCGGAATTCGAGGAGCGGATCTTCCCGGTCCTCACACCCCTCGCGGTCGACCCGGCGCATCCGTTCCCGTACATCAGTGACCTGTCCCTGAACCTGGCCGTCCTCGTCGGGGCTCCGCGAGGCAGCGAGCAGCGGATCGCTCGGGTCAAGGTCCCCCCGCTCCTGCCCCGCTTCGTCGTCATGCCCGACGGCGAGCGATTCGTCCCCGTGGAGCAGGTCATCGCCGCGCACCTGGATCGGCTCTTCCCGGGCATGCGGGTCATCGGTCAGTACCCCTTCCGCGTGACCCGCAACGCCGACCCGGCCCTCGAGGAGGAGGAGGCCGAGGACCTCCGCACCGCCGTGCAGGAGTACCTCCGCCGCCGGCGTCGCTCACCGCAGGTGGTGCGCCTCGAGATCGACGACAGCATGTCGGAGGAGGTCAAGCGGCTGCTCATGCGCGAGCTCGAGCTCGCCGGCGAGGACGTCTATACGGTGGCCGGCCCGCTCGATCTCAGCGGCCTGTGGGGGCTCTACGAGCTGAGCCGGCCGGATCTGAAGGAGCGCCTGCCCGCCCCGGTGATCCCGCCCGCTCTCGCAAACCCGGCGACCGAGGAGGGTGAGGTCGACATCTTCCGGGTCATCGATGCGGGCGACGTGCTCGTCCACCACCCGTACGAGTCGTTCGCGAGCAGCGTTGAGGCCTTCATCGACCAGGCGGTCGGCGACCCCGACGTGCTCGCCATCAAGCAGACGCTGTACCGGACCTCCGGCCCGGACAGCCCGATCGTGCGATCGCTCATCCGCGCGGCCGAATCCGGCAAGCAGGTGGTCGCCCTCGTCGAGCTGACGGCTCGTTTCGACGAGGAGGCGAACATCACGTGGGCGGCCGAGCTCGAGAAGGCGGGCGTGCACGTCGTCTACGGCGTGGTGGGCCTCAAGACGCACGCGAAGGCGACGCTCGTCGTCCGGCGCACCGGCACCGGCATCCGTCGCTACTGCCACATGGGCACCGGGAACTACAACTCGCAGACGGCGCGTCTCTACGAGGACATCGGCCTGCTCTCGTCGGACGCCGAGCTGGGCGAGGACCTGACCGATCTCTTCAACTACCTCACCGGGTACAGCCGGCAGCGCCAGTACCGACGCCTGCTCGTGGCGCCGGTCACGCTGCGGAGCGGAATCGTGGAGCTGATCCGCACCCAGACCCACGCCAGGGGCCGGATCATCATCAAGTGCAACCACCTGATCGACCCCGAGGTCATCGAGGCGCTCTATGCCGCGTCGTGCGCCGGCGCCCGGATCGACCTCATCGTGCGCAGCTCGTGCGGGGTGCGCCCGGGGATCGCGGGCATGTCCGAGAACATCTGGGTGCGCTCGCTCGTCGGGCGCTACCTGGAGCACTCGCGCATCTACCACTTCGGTGACGAGCACTGGTACATCGGATCCGCGGATCTGATGGGGCGCAACCTCGACGGGAGGATCGAGACCGTGGTCCCGGTGATCGATCCCCGCCTCCAGGCGCGGCTCGCCGAGGTGATGGAGGTGCTCCTCGCTGACGACGTCCTCGCCTCGGAGCTCGATGCCGACGGCAGCTGGCACAAGGTGCCGACGGTCCGCGGTCTCGACGCCCAGGCCGAGCTGCACAGGCTCGCGGTCGAGCGCGTCGCTCAGTGACCCCCTCGACCGGGAGCGAACCCGGGCGGGGGCTCCGTCTCGAGGTGCCGATCACGTTCTCCCCCGAGCCCCTCGACGACATCGACGCGTCCGCCGCGATCATCGCCGAGCCGGTGCGCAAGCACCGCACCACGCACTGGGACACCGCCGATCTGCGCCTGGCGCGCTGGGGCGTCGCGCTCGAGTACTCGGCCGAAACCGGCTGGGTACTGCGCCTTCCCGCCACCAGCGAGGGGATGGCCTCGCCGGACGGCGCCGAGCTGCACTTCGACGGAGGTCCGGAGCACCCACCGGAGCAGGTGCTGCACCTCGTGCGCGTCTACGCGCGCCATGCGCCGGTGGAGCTCGTCGCCCGTCTGGTCACCGTGACCGGAGAGACCGTGCTGCTCGATGCGGCCGGCGCAGTCATCGCCCGCACCGTCGACGACACCGTCTCGGTGTACTCGGGCCCGCGCATCACGCAGCGCTTTCGCGAGATCGACCTCTTCAGCAACAGCCAGCCGGTGCTCGAGGTGATCGCCGGCCGGTACCAGGGGGCGGGCGCGCAGCTCGCACGGCCTCGAGCACTGGTCGCCCGAGCACTCGGACTGGTCGGCACTCCCCCTCCTGAAATCGCCCCGGCGAGCCTCGGAGGCGCCGCGACCGCCGGCGACGTCGTTCGCCGGGCGCTCAGCATGTCGGTGATCCGCCTCCTGCGCCACGATCCGGGTGTCCGCCTCGGTGTCGACGCCGAGGACGTCCACCAGGCCCGCGTCGCCACCCGGCGGCTCCGCAGTGATCTCCGCACGTTCCGGCCGCTGCTCGACGTCGGGTGGGCGGAGGCGCTGCGCGACGATCTGCGCTGGCTCGGTGGCGAGCTCGGAAGGGTCCGCGACTCCGAGGTGCTGCGCGACCGCCTCCGCTCGGCGGCCACAACGCTTCCGCCGCCCGATCGGCGCTCGGCCCTGGCCGTGGTCGCTCCCCTGGTTGGACAGGTGCGCTCGGCGCGCCGCCATCTGCTCCTGGCGATGGACACCGATCGCTACATCGAGGTGATCGATCACCTGGTGGCGGCGGCCCGGGCCCCGATCCTCACCGAGATGGCCGCCGCGCCGGCGCGCGATGTGCTCCCCGGGCTCGTCCGGAAGCCGTGGCGCGTGCTGAAGGCGGGAGCGCTCGCCGCCCGGGGCGACGTGCCCGACGAGCAGCTCCACGACCTGCGCATCCGTGCCAAACGCTGCCGCTACGCGGCCGAGGCCGCGTCGGCGGCCACCGGGAAGAACGCCGCGAAATTCGCTCGCGAGGTTGCGGCGCTTCAGGACGTGCTCGGCGAGCTCCACGACGCCGTCGTGGCCGAGGCGTGGCTCCGCGACCGCTCGGCCGCCCCACGAGTGCACGAGACCGCGCTCTTCGCGGCCGGCGAGCTGGTCGCGCTGCAGCGAGACGCCGCGGAACGGGCTCGAATGGGATGGCCGGCAGTCTGGAAGCGCGTTGAAGCAGGGTGGTCCGGTGCCTGGCGATGAGGTCACGAGCTATCTCGTGCGCCACGCAAAGGCGGGGTCACGAGAACGCTGGACCGCTCCGGATCGTGACCGGCCGCTGACCTCCGCCGGCCGGGTCCAGGCGGCTGCGCTGGCAGCGCTCCTGAAGCCGTCGACGAGGATCGTGGTGTCGAGCCCCTATGTCCGCTGTGTCGAGACGGTCGCGCCCCTGGCCGAGGAACTCGGCCTTCGCGTCGCAGAGGAGGAGCGGCTCGCTGAGGGAGCGGATCCGAGCTGGGCCATGTTCCAGCTCGTATCGGTGTCCGGAGCGGTGCTGTGCACCCACGGGGACGTCATGGCGTCGATCGTGATGAGCCTGGCAGGGGCCCATGTGCCGATGGACGGGGGAATGCAGTGGGGCAAGGCCGGGACCTGGGCGTTCGACGTCTCCGCCGGACGGATCACCGGAGGCCGCTACCTGCCGCCCCCCGACTGAGGTCCCCAGGCGATGCCGTCGCGGTCTCCGGCGACGCGGATGAGCACCCCCGACCAGGTCCGGAACGGGCGCCACACCTCGGCCAGCCTCGATAGCTCGGCCGGGGTCGCCGGGTCCGCGAGTCCGTAGTAGTGAGCGACGTACGACGGGAGCCGCGGCTCCCCGAGCGTGAGGATGTCGGTCGCACCGGTGGAGCGCAGGAGGATCAGCCCGGCGTAGGTCGGCCCGATGCCCGGAAGCTCCTGCAACGCGGCCATCGCGTCCTCGGACGGGAGTGCCAGCAGGCGGGCGGGGTCGAGCAACCCGTCCAGCGCGGCTCGGGCGATGGCGTGCAGGCGGTCGATGCGCTGCGGCTCGAGGCTCGGGAAGGAATCGACCCGGAGCAGCTCCACGGGCGTCGGGAACGCCTCGACGTCGCCGCTTGGAAGCGCGAACGTCCGGCCGTGCGCAGCCGAGAGGCGGCGTCGGACCGCGGTCGCCTGGGTGCGATGCCGGCGCTGGCTGAGGATCGACCATGCCGCCGCCTCGTACGGCGAGTGGAAGAGCACCGGACGGAGCCCTGGGAGCTCCGACTGGAGCGTGCCGATGACGGGGTCGCGGTCGCCGACCTCGGCCCAGGCCGGTCCGGACCGGTCCAGGGACAGCACCCTGCGCACCTGGGCCAGCACCATCTCGGGATCGGCGTCGCCGTACAGCCGGCAGTGGAGCACTCCCTCGGAGTCCTGGGTCAGGTGTGCGGCCGCGTGGTGCACGAGGTCGTCGGCGACGAACGCCAGGGACATCGAATCCCCGTCCGGCCTGGGGCGACCCGTGTTCGGCCCGAATCCGAAGCTCGCGGCGGCGGCCAGCGAGAAGGCGCCGTCGGGCGTGATGGTCAGCTCTCTCGTCGCGGGTTCGGTCACTCGGCGGAGCCCTACTGGCGCAGGCGGACGATCAGGTTGATGACCACGGTGAGCACGACGCTGACGACGATGCAGAACGCAATCGGGAAGAACAGCGAGAAGCTCCCGTTGCTCACCGAGATGCTGCCCGGCAGCTGGGTGACGCCCATCCGCGTGAGCAGGAGGAGCACGCCACCGACCACCACGATCACCGCGCCTGCGATCAGGAGGAGCTTGCCGACGTCGCCGAGTGCCATGAGGACACTCTAAGGTAGAGTCCGCGAAACGCATCCACTTCAAGCAGGTCCGGAGAGGCCGGCAAGGGATCGCGGCGCCGCCGCGCGGCCGCCCTTGCCCGAACCCGCCCGGGCTGGAGGGCGAAGCGCCATGACGGCTACGACCGCGCGACATCGGATGCTCGGCCACGTGATCAGCGCCGAGCAGTTCGATCGCGAGTTGCTCGACCGCTTGTTCCGGCGCGCCACCGCCCTCGCCGGCGTGCGTGACGACCGCCTGGCGCACCAGGTCATGGCGACCCTCTTCTACGAGCCGAGCACCCGGACACGCCTGAGCTTCGAGTCGGCGATGCTCCGCCTCGGTGGCGCCGTGATCGGCACCGAGGCCGCTCGGACCTTCTCCAGTGCCATCAAGGGGGAGACGCTCGAGGACACGGTGCGCATGGTGTCCACCTACGCCGACGTGATCGTGCTCCGTCACGACGAGGCCGGAGCGGCCGCCCGAGCTGCCAGCGTGGCATCGGTGCCGGTGGTCAATGCGGGCGACGGACCGGGCGAGCATCCCACCCAGGCGCTGCTCGATCTCTACACGATCGAGCGCGAGCTCGGCCACGTCGAGGGAGTGAGCGTCGCCTTCTGCGGGGACCTCCGTTTCGGCAGGACGGCACGTTCCCTCGCACTGCTGCTGGCGCTGTACCCGGGCGTCCGCCTCGCCTTTGTCGCCCCCGCGGTGATCCAGATCGGCGGCGACATCCTCGCCCGCCTCGAGGCTCGCGGCATCGAGTGCCGGCTGGTTGATCAGCTGACCGATGTGCTCGACGGCGTCGACGTCGTCTACCAGACGCGTGTGCAGAAGGAGCGTTTCACGGACCCGCTCGAGTTCGAGCAGGCGAGGACGGCGATCCGCATCGACGGCGCGGTCATGCGCCGGCTCCCTGCCACGGCGATCGTCATGCATCCGCTGCCGCGGGTCGACGAGATCGCGCCCGAGGTCGACGCCGACCCTCGGGCGGCGTACTTCCGGCAGGCGGCCAACGGCGTGGCCATCAGGATGGCGCTGCTCGAGATGCTCCTGGCATGACGGCGTCGCGGTGACCGGCCTCGCTCAGCCACTCGACGACAGCCCCCAGCTGCTGGATGCCGCGGCCGTCCAGCGCATCACCGTGCGTCTCGCCCATGAGATCGCGGAGCGGCACCCGGCCCTGGAGAGCGTCGTGCTCGTCGGCATCCCCACCCGCGGCGTCCCGCTGGCTCGCGCGGTTGCGTCGCAGCTCGTGAGCCAGGGGCACCCGGCACCGCCGGTGGCGGTGATCGACCCCAGCGCGCATCGGGACGACCGCCCGCGGCCGACCGCACCGCACCCCGCGCTCTACGACGTCGACGGCGGACCGGCGCCGCGCATCGACGGCGCCGTGGTGATCGTCGTCGACGACGTGCTCTTCACGGGACGGACGCTGCGTGCCGCGCTCGACGCCCTGGTCGACTGCGGCCGGCCCGCCGCCGTCGAGGTGCTGACCCTGATCGACCGGGGCCACCGCGAGCTGCCCCTGCGCGCCACCTACGTCGGCAAGAACGTCCCGACCGCTTCGGGCGATCGCGTCTTCGTACGCCTGCGCGAGGTGGACGGTGTCGACGGCGCATGGCTCCGGCGGGGCACGCCGTGAACGCGATCCTGCGCGGTGTCCGCGTCATCGATCCGCTTGGCCGTCTCGACGCCACCGGTCAGGACGTCTGGGTGGACGGCGGCAAGATCCTCGCGATCTATCACCACATCGAGGCGGCAGGCGTGCCCGTGGTCGACCTCACGCCCGCGGCCGGCGCCGATCCATGCGTGCTCTGCCCGGGGTTCATCGACCTCCATGCCCATCTTCGTGAGCCCGGTGACGAGGCTGCGGAGACGCTCGAGAGCGGGTCACGCGCCGCCGCGGCGGGCGGATTCACCCACGTGGTGGCGATGGCCAACACCGACCCACCCGTCGACACTCCGGAGCGGGTGGCTGAAGCCCGGCTCGCCGCCAGCAACCTTCCGGTGTCGATCCTTCAGGTTGCCGCTCTGACGCGTGGCCTGAACGGCGCCGAGCTGGTCGACATTCGCCGCTGCGTCGAGGCGGGAGCGGTCGCGCTCGGTGATGACGGACGCAACGGCGTGTCGCCGCGGCAACTGGCGATCGCACTTGCCGAGAGCGCGCACCTGTCTCGCGCGGTGTTCGTGCATCCCGAGGACGAGGAGATGATCGCGCAGGCGAACGCGACCCAGGGCCCGGTGACGCGCAGCCCGATCCGCCCCGCGGAAAGTGAGACCCGCGCGGTGAATCTCGCGATCCGCGCCCTGTCGCACGCGCGATTGGGTCACCTGCACCTCCAGCATCTCTCGTCCGAAGGCTCGGTGGCGTCGGTCCGGCGCGCACGCCAGCAGGGTCTCACCGTGAGCGCCGAGGTCACGCCCCATCACCTCTCGATGTGGCTGCCGATGGCAGACGAACCGGACCCGCAATCGCTCCGCAAGGTGAACCCGCCGCTGCGCGCGGAACGCGACCGGAACGCGCTCGTTCGAGCGCTGCGCGACGGTGTCATCGAGGCGGTGGCGACCGACCACGCGCCCCACCGCGCCGCGGAGAAGTCGACCGCATACGAGGACGCCGCACCCGGGATGATCGGTCTCGAGACCGCGCTCGCCGCCTGCATCACCATCGGGGGCATGGGAGGGGAGTGGCTGGCAACGCTCGTGGAGCGGTTGACGGTCGGACCGCACCGAATTCTCGGCCCAGCATCGGGTGTGCCCGAGCCACGGCTGCGCATCGGAGAGTCGGCAACCTGCACGCTGTTCGATCCGAACACCGAGTGGGTCGTCGGCGCGACACCCCTCCAATCGCTCTCACGCAACACGCCCCTGCTCGGGGCGACGCTTCGCGGCACCGTCCTGCTCACCCTGGCCGGCGGCCGTGTGATCCATCAGAACCCGGCGCGCGTGCCGATCGCCTCGGAGTTGGTGACCAATGCCTGACGTGCGCGGGCGTCTCGCCCTCGAGTCCGGCGCGACGTATGAGGGAATCCTGTTCGGCGCGCCGCTGGAGCACGCCCGGAACGGCGAGGTCGTCTTCAACACGTGCATGACCGGGTACCAGGAGGTGATCACCGATCCGTCCTATGCCGGTCAGGTGGTGGTGATGACCTACCCGCTCATCGGCAACTACGGCTGCCGCGACGACACCGCTGAGTCGACGCGTGTCCAGTGCCGCGCACTGGTGGTGCGCGAGCTCTCCGCGGACATCGGCCATGCGCGCGGCGAGCGCACCCTGGAAGCGGAGTTGCAGCGCAACGGGATCCCCGGTCTTCGCGGCGTCGACACCCGCGCCTTGACGCGCCATCTTCGCGACCACGGCACGCTTCGCGGCGTCATCGCGGCGTGCTCACAGATGTCCGCGAGCGAGCAGGTGGAGGCGGCTCGAACGGCGCCGTTCGTGAGCGACGAGGACCTGGTCGGCATGGTCTCGATCGACGAGCCCTGGCGCCGGTTCGTCGATCCGCTCGACGCGGCCCTGCATCGGGGCGTGGTGCTCGCCGGCAGCGAGAATGCGTGGAGCGGTGTGCGCGTGGTCGTGCTCGACTACGGCGTGAAGCTGAACCAGGTGCGCGCTCTGTGCAGCCGCGGCGCCGAGGTGATCCTCGTCCGTCAGGACGCGAGCATCGACGACGTGCTGCGTCACGATCCGCACGGGATCGTCCTCTCCAACGGACCCGGCGACCCCTCGCGGCTGCCGCACGCGGTCCAGCTGTGTCGCGACCTGCTCGAACGGCGCGTTCCATTGCTCGGCATCTGCCTTGGACATCAGATCCTCGGTCAGGCCGCGGGGGCCTCCACCTCGCGCCTCGGGTTCGGACACCACGGCGGCAACCACCCGGTGCGCGACGTCGAGCACGGAACCGTCTACGTCACCTCGCAGAACCACGAGTTCCAGGTTGACGCGGCGTCGCTGCCCGCTGACTCCGGGTGGTACGTCAGCGAACGCAACCTGAACGACAACAGCGTGGAAGGACTGCGACATCGTGAGCTGCCGGCGTTTTCGGTGCAGTACCACCCTGAGGGGGCGCCCGGGCCTCAGGACCGCGCCGGGGTTTTCGACGAGTTCCTGCGGATGTGTGTGGTGGGGCGAGTGGGGGGTGGGGATTCGCTCGCTCAGACAGCGCTCCGCGGTTCGCCCTCGCGCAACGACTCAGCATCGCGCTCGGTCGAACCGCTACGCGAACTCGCCACGAATCCCCACCCCCCACTCGCCGAGCACGCCGGTGGTAGTGGCAACGGCGCGATTGCCGCGCCCGGCGCCGCTTCCGCCGACAGCTTGGGGACGCCGGATCTCTCGGCGGAGATACCGGAAAAACCCAAGTGCGTGCTGGTGATCGGGTCGGGGCCGGTGATCATCGGGCAGGCTGCCGAGTTCGACTACGCGGGGACACAGGCGTGCAGAGCGCTCCGTGAGGAGGGGATCCGGGTGGTGCTCGTGAACAGCAACCCGGCGACGATCATGACCGACGACTCGTCGGCGGATGCGGTGTATGTCGAGCCGCTGACGGTGGAGGTGCTCGAGCGCGTGATCGTCGCGGAGCGGCCGGACGGGTTGCTCGCGACGCTGGGTGGGCAGACGGGGTTGAACCTCGCGGTCGCGCTCGACGATGCGGGAGTGCTCGTGCGTCACAACGTGCGAGTTCTTGGAACGGGACTGCGGGCGATCCGCACCGCCGAGGATCGCGAGCGCTTCAAGGAGTTGCTCCACTCCATCGGCGAGCCGGCGCCGGAGTCGGCGACGGTGTCGTCGCTCGCGGAGGCACGAGCGCTGCGTGAACGGATGGGACTGCCGCTCGTCGTGCGTCCGGCGTTCACGCTCGGTGGCACCGGCGGCGGGCTGTGCGAGACGGAGGAGCGCTACACCGAGACGGTGCTTGCGGGGCTGGCCGCCTCACCGATCAGCCAGGTGCTCATCGAACGCTCGGTGGCGGGGTGGCGTGAGATCGAGTACGAGGTCATCCGCGATGCCGCGGGGACCTGCATCACGGTGTGCAACATGGAGAACCTCGATCCCATGGGTGTGCACACGGGTGACTCGATGGTCGTCGCACCCGCGCAGACGCTCACCGATCGTGAGCACCAGCAGTTGCGCAGCGCGGCGCTGCGGATCATCAACGCGCTCGACATCCAGGGCGGGTGCAACGTGCAGTTCGCGCTTGCGCCGGAGTCGCACGAATACCACGTCATCGAGGTCAATCCCCGGGTGTCGCGCTCGTCCGCGCTCGCCTCCAAGGCGACCGGCTATCCGATCGCTCGGGTCGCAGCCAAGATTGCGGCAGGGCGCCGGCTCGACCAGATTCCCAACGCGGTGACGGGCAAGACCTGCGCGGCCTTCGAGCCCGCGCTCGACTACTGCGTCGTCAAGATTCCGCGCTGGCCGTTCGACAAGTTCCCCGAGGCGGACCGGCGGCTGGGCACGCAGATGAAGTCCACCGGCGAGGTGATGGCGATCGAGCGCTCCTTCGAGGCGGCATTCAGCAAGGCGTTGCGCTCGCTCGAACAACCTCAGCCGGACCCGGCGGCATTGCACGAACCGGTGCTCATCGATGTCGCCAACGATCGGCGGGCTGCGGCGCTCATGGAAGCGCTGCGCGGCGGCGCCACCCCCGAGGAGCTCGAGCATCGCAGCGGCATCTCCGCGTGGTTCCTGCGGCGCCTCGGCGCCATCGTCGCCTGCGAAGAACGGCTCCGCTGGAACGGCATCGACGACGACGCGCTGCGCGCCGCCAAACGTGCCGGCATCACCGATGCGCGCATCGCGGCGCTCACCGGGTTCTCGACAGGCGACATCAGCGCACGCAGGCGGGATGCGGGTCTGCGCCCGGTGTTCAAGTGCGTCGACACGTGCGCCGCCGAGTTCGAGGCGGCGACACCCTACTACTACTCGACCTACGAGGTCGAGGACGAGGGCCCTGCCGCCGCAGCACCGGCGCCGAACACGGTGGTGGTGCTGGGCAGCGGTCCGATCCGCATCGGTCAGGGCATCGAGTTCGACTACTGCAGCGTGCACGCGGCGATGGCGCTCCGCGCGCAGGGCGTCGACGCGGTGATGGTGAACAGCAACCCGGAGACGGTGAGCACGGATTTCGACTGCAGCACCCGCCTGTATTTCGAGCCGCTCGACGAGGAGGCGGTCACCGCGATCATCCACGAGGAGCAGGCATCCGGGGTCGTCGTTCAGTTCGGCGGGCAGACGGCCATCAATCTCGCGGAGCCGCTCGACCGCGCGGGGGTGACGATCCTCGGGAGCAGCATCGCGAGCATCGACCTCGCCGAGGACCGTCGCGCTTTCGAGGGGCTGATGCGCTCGCTGTCCATCGCCCAGCCGCAGGGGGCGGCGACGACGGACCTCGACGAGGCGCTCGCCATCGCGGACGGCATCGGCTTCCCGGTGCTGGTGCGGCCGTCGTACGTTCTCGGCGGGCGCGCGATGGAGATCGTGCACAGTCGCAGCCAGCTCCAGCGATATCTCGAGGCGGCCATGGCGGCGCTCCCGGCCGAGGGAGGGCGCCGCCGCGGCGCGGTGCTCATCGACCGCTACCTGTTCGGCACCGAGGTCGATGTCGACGCCATCAGCGACGGCACCACCGTGGTCATCCCGGGTCTCATGGAGCATGTCGAGCGCGCCGGTGTGCACAGCGGCGACTCCATGGCCGCATACCCCGCTCGCATCCTCGGCGACGACGTTCGCACGCTGATCGTCGACGCGACCGTGCGTATCACGCGCGCGCTCGACGTCCGCGGCCTCTGCAACATCCAGTTCGCGGTGCACCGCGGCATCCCTCACGTCCTCGAGGTCAACCCGCGCGCGTCGCGGACGGTCCCGTTCCTCAGCAAGGTGACCGGTGTTCCGATGGTCGAGCTGGCGACGCGCGTGATGCGCGGCGCCACCCTCGCGGAGCTGGGATGGACGACGGGCCTCGTCCAGGCACGGCCGCTGGTCGCGGTCAAGGCGCCGGTGTTCTCGACGGTGAAGCTCATCGACGTCGACACGGCGCTCGGCCCGGAGATGAAGTCGACCGGTGAGGTGATGGGCATCGACACCGACCTCGGCGCCGCGCTGGAGAAGGCGTTTGTCGCGGCGCTCGGCGGCGTGCCCACCAGCGGCGGAGCGCTCTGCAGCGTCGCCGACGTCGACAAGGCCGAGGCGCTGCCGATCATCGCCCAGCTCAGCTCGCTCGGCTTCACGATCTATGCCACCGCCGGAACCGCCGCGGCGTTCGCGAGCGCGGGGATCTCCGCGGTCTCGGTGGGCAAGATCGGCCACGGGCGGCCCAACGTCATCGACGTCATCGAGGATGGCCGCGTCTCCATCGTCATCAACACGGTCTCGAACTTCGGCACCGACGAGCTCGATTTCCGAGCCGACGGCGGAGCAGCCGCGGCGGTGGGCCGAACCGTGAAGGACGGCTACCGGATCCGCCTCGCCGCCGAGCAGCGCCGGATTCCCTGCTGCACGTCGCTCGACACCGCTGCCGCGCTGGTCGACGCCATCGGCCGTCACACCTCGGGGCAGAGCTTCCGGGTCGCGACGGTGCGCCAGTACCGCGACGGCGTGGTCCAGACGGTGTCGTGACCGCCGATCTGCGGCGCGCGTCACTCGAGACCGGTGAGGTGCTCGTCGTCGAGCGTCTCGGGGGAGGAATCCTGGAGCTGGTCGCGCGGCTGCCCCATATCGCCGCCACCGCGCAGCCCGGGTCATTTGTCCAGCTGCGTTGCGGGTCGGGCACGACGCCGCTGCTCCGCCGTCCGTTCAGCGTTGCGTGGACGCAGGGCGACACCTGTGGGTTCGTGTTCGAAGCCGTCGGCGCCGGCACGCGCCTCCTCGCCGACCTCAAGCCCGGCGATCCGCTCGACTCGCTGGGGCCGCTGGGGCACGGGTTCAGCGTGGTGGACACCGGGCCGGTCGTCTGCGTCTCCGGTGGCCTCGGGTGTGCGCCGTTCCCGCTGCTCATCAACGAGCTTCGCCGCCGTGGTGTTGAAGACATTCTTGTCTTGAACGGTGCGCGCACCGCCACCCGCCTGTATCCGGCGGAGCGTTTCGCCCGGCCGGCGGTCCCGGTGGTCGCCGAGGCGACCGATGACGGCACCCGCGGCCACCACGGCGCCGTCACCGACCTGCTCGCCCAGGCGTTGCAGTCGAATCCCTCGGCGCTCTACGCGTGCGGACCGAACCCGATGCTCGGTGCGGTGATGCGAACGCTCCTCGAATCGGGAGCCGAGCTCCCGCCGACGCTCGAGGCATCGCTGGAGGCGCCGATGGGATGCGGCTTCGGCACATGCCTCGGATGCGCGCTCCCGATGCTCGGCGAGGACGGCACGCCGGTGTGGCGGCTCTGCTGCACCGACGGTCCGGTGATGCCCATGCGCGAGGTGGACTGGGAGGGGCTCAGCGCGCTCCCCGGAGCCGATGTCGCGTGAGCGAGGACGCGGTTGCCGCCGTCGACCTCGGCCGCGGGCTGACGCTCCCGAACCCGGTCGGCCTGGCCAGTGGGACCGCAGGCTACGGGTTCGAGCTCGAGCAGCTCATCGACATCAACCGCCTCGGAGCGCTGTACACGAAGGGGACGACCGTGCACCCGCGTGAGGGCAACCCACCACCTCGGGTCGCCGAGACGGGCGGCGGCATGCTCAACAGCATCGGGCTTCAGAACCCGGGCATCGACGCGGTGGCCGCGACCCATGCGCCGCGCTGGAAGGACTGGGCGATTCGGGTCATCGTCAACATCGCCGGTGGCTCGGTCGAGGAGTACGTGCACTGCGTGACCGTCCTTGAGCCGGTTGCCGAGGTGGCCGGCATCGAGCTCAACATCTCGTGCCCGAACATCGCCCAGGGTCTCGACTTCGGGCGTGATCCGGTTGCCGCCGCCCGGCTTGTCGCCGCTGTGCGCGCGGTCACCGAGCGCTGTGTGATCGTGAAGCTCAGCCCCAACGTCACCGATATCGCCGCCGTCGCCCGCGCCGTGGAGGACGCCGGCGCTGACGCCGTGTCGGCGGTCAACACCTACATCGGCAAGAAGATCCACCGCGCGAGTGGTCGGTCCGTCCTGCCGCTCGGCACCGGCGGGCTCAGCGGACCCGCGATACAGCCGCTGGCCCTGGCCGCCGTCGCCGCCGTCTGCGACTCCGTCCACATACCCGTCATCGGCGTGGGCGGCATCGTCGACGCCGCCTCGGCGCGGGATTACCTGGTCGTCGGCGCCCGCGCCGTGCAGGTGGGCACCGCGACATTCGTCAACCCGGAGACCGCCCTGCAGGTGCTTGACGGTCTCCGGGGTTGATCGCTGCTAACTGACGGCCTGCCTCAGACCGGCGAGCCGGCCTCCACCGGCGCCGGACTCAGGTGTCCGTTGAGTGAGATGACCGGCTCCGGCGGCTCCATGTCGATAGCCACCTCACCGTGGAGCAACTGGTCACCGACTTCGAGCTCCTGGTCGGTCATGCGCAGCGGAACGATGAGCCCCACGAGCTTGATCACCACGAAGGTCGCCACCGCGTCGTACACGATGATGAAACCGAGCGCGAGCGCCTGAAGGAGCAGCTGCTTCGCGTTGCCGTACACGAGCCCGGTCACGGCGACCGACGCCGTGCCGGCGGTGCCCACGTACACGATCATGTTCGGTGAGGCCAGCACACCGGTCATCAGACCGCCGAACGCTCCAGCGACGCCGTGGGTGTGGAACACGCCGAGCGCGTCGTCGACGCGGTTGGTGAAGAGCCGGGTCTTGCCGAGGACGTTCATCGACAGCCAGGGCAGGACTCCGGCGCCGATGCCGATCGCGAACGCCGCGTAGGCGTTGATGTAACCGGCTCCGGGGGTGATCGCGACCAGCCCCGCGATCATGCCGCTGATCATCCCGATGATGGTCGGCTTCTTCAGGAAGAAGATGTCCATGATCATCCAGGTCAGCAGCGCGGTCGCCGTGCACAGGTGCGTGTTGAGCACCGCCGCCGATGCGTCGGCGTTGGCGAAGTACGGGTCACCACCGTTGAACCCGCTCCAGCCGAGCCACAGGAGCCCGCCTCCGGCGACCGCCATCATGATGTTGCTCGGCCTGTTGTTGAGCCGGTCCTTGAGCATCCGTGGACCGATGACCGCCGCTGCAACGAAGGCGGAGACGGCGGCGGCGACGTGGATGACATAGCCACCGCTGTAGTCGACCGCACCGAGGGCGCCGAGCCAGCCACCGCCCCAGAGGCTGAATGCTCCGACCGAGTACACAAGGGTGATCCAGAGCGGGACGAAGAGCGCCCATGCCCGGAAGCTGATGCGCCCGAGCAGTGCGCCGCCCAGGATGATCACGGTGATCGTCGCGAACACGAACTGGAAGTACACGAGCGACGACATCGGGAAGCGCAGTGCCGGGATCAACCCGCTGAGCAGGGGAATGCTCGCCTGTTGCTCGAGGTCACTCGCTCCGGCGACGGGGTGTGGGATGCCCACGAACGTCGTCGCCGCGCCCGCGACGTGCAATGGCTGGCCGAAGCTCATGTCGTACGCGAAGAACATCCAGATGACCAGCGTCATCGCAAACGCGTAGATGACCATGAGCGCTGAGTTGACAGCGAACTTCCGCTTCATCAACCCTGCGTACAGGATCGCCAGGCCGGGGATGCTCATGATCCCGACCAGCGTCGCCGACGTCAGCTGCCACGCGGTGTCGCCGGTATTCAGCCAGCTTGGATCCGGGGTCAGGGCAGACAACATTGCGATACCTCACCTCTAACTCTGTTGATGTGCACGTAGGACGGCATGCGCCTTGCACGGAACTCTCGCAGAGGAGGGCGTTTGGTTCTTCAGCCGCGACGCACAGATCCCAGGGCGTCCGTCTGTACGCCGTGCACGAGAGACTGATCGCGCCGCAGAGCGCGCCCACGGGTGCCGGCCTGCGTCAGACGGCCGTGCGGAGGTACTTCGGGAACGGGGTGACGGACTCCGGCGTCGCCATCCGAAGGGTCGCCGGGAGCGTCGCAGCGGTCTCGAACTCCTGGGCCGGCACCGGTCTGCCCGTGAAGTAGCCCTGGGCGCGGTCGCAGCCGAGCAGCGCCAGCAGCTCCAGGGTCGCGAGGGTCTCGATGCCCTCGGCGACGACGAGCAGTCCGAGTGCATGGCCGAGCTCGATCGTGGCGCGCACCAGCTTCACGTCCTGCTCGCGCCCGTTGGGACTCAGGCCGCCGATGAAACTGCGGTCGAGCTTCAGCTCGGTGATAGGCAGGCTGCCGAGATATGCGAGTGACGTGAACCCGGACCCGAAGTCGTCGATCGAGACGCCGAGACCGAGGCCGCGAAGCTCCTCGATGGCCGTCTGGCAGGCGGCGAAGTCGCGAATGATCGTCGTCTCGGTGATCTCGAGGATGAGAGCGGACGCGGGCACCCGGTGACGCCGCAACGCACTGCGTACCACATCGATGAAGCCGGGATCGAGCAGGTTCGACGAGGAGACGTTGACGGACATGGCCAGGCGGGTGCCCGCGGTGCGCCAGACGGCGCATTGCGCGAGCGCCTGGTCCAGGACCAGGCGGGTGAGCGGGCCCATGAGGCCGGCCTCCTCGGCGAGCGGGAGGAACTCGAGCGGCGGGATCAGGCCGAGGCGGGGATGAGGCCAGCGCACCAACGCCTCCGCGGCGATGATCTCCCCGTTGCGCAGGTCCACCTGGGGCTGGTAGTGCAGCACGAGGCGCTCACCCTCGACCGCGGCGCGCAGCTCCTCGACCCGGGCAAGGCGGTTGCCGCCGTCGTCGATGGAGGGCGTGTACACCTCATACGGACGGTGGGTCAGCTTGGCGCGGTACATCGCGACGTCGGCGCAGCGCATGAGGCCGACGCTGTCGCCGGCGTCGGCGGGCGCCGCCGCGATCCCGATGCTCGCGCTGATCCGCACGCTGACCCCGTTGAGGATGAACGGCTGCTCGAGGAGCGCCGTGAGGCGCCGCGCGAGCCCGGCCGCGTAGGAAGGATCGCTGTCGATGAGCACGGCGCCGAGCTCATCGCCACCGATGCGCACGAGGACGTCGCTGTGACGAAGCGAGCCGGTCAACCGCGGCCCAAGCTGTTTCAGGAGCTCGTCCCCGGCGGAGTGGCCGAACGAGTCGTTGATCTCCTTGAAATGGTCGAGGTCGACGAACAGGAACGCGACGGTCCGTTCAGGGGTCGCCGGGTCGGCCAGGTCGTCGAAGAAGGCATCGAGCATGGTGGTGAGCCGGCGGCGATTGCCCAGGCCGGTGAGCTCGTCCGTGACCGCCTGACGATGGCGTTCCTCGGTGAGAGCGCGCAGGCCACGCACTGACAGCGCCAGCCGTACACCCACCACGACGAGGGTTGCCGTGGCCAGCGCAACGGCGATCTTGTCGCCGGTCGGATGCTCCAGGGCGCTGACGAAGAGGATCACGAGGCCGGCCAGCGCACCGGCTCCGGGAAGCACGAAGCCGGGAAGGTTTCCACCCTCGAGGAGGTTGCGACGTCCCTGGGGCACCCAAACCGAGATCGACATCAGCGTGATCGCGACCGGCCAGGCGATGCCGTTGAAGACGACCCCGACCTGCGCCGACGATCCGAACAGGTTGAACGTATCGCCGACCCCGTTCACGGCGCACGCGGCGGCGAACAGGAGCCACGGAAGGCGGCGCCCCGAGAGGATCGCGGTGCCCCCCACGACCAGGGCGAGGAGCAGGACGTCACCGATCGGGTAGACGAAATCGACCAGCACGCCGACCCAGCTGACTCCGGCGCTGCCCGCTTCGACCGTCTGCAGCACGGCGTGGAAGGCGAAAGCGGCGACCACGGCCGCCGCGCCGAGCCCCGCGATGGCTCCGTCGAGCCATGTTGCCGGGAGGAGCCGTTTGATCTCGTTTCGGAGCATGAGAACGATCGCCGCGTAGGCGAGCGGGTAGAAGCAGATATAGAAGGCATCTGCCGGTGATGGTGTCGCCGCGGCCGAGCCGCCCCATGTCTCCGCCGTGAGCGCCACGTCGCCGAGCGCCCAGGCGAGTACCGCGCTCCCGAGGACCAGCGGAACCGCCCGGCCGCCTTGACGGGTGAATCCGCGGGCGACGAGCAGCCCGGCGAGGATCACCTCGTACACGGCGACGCCCCAGCCGTCGACCCATGGCCAGCTCTGGCCGGGCGAGCGAACGAGGAGCGAGACGACATAGGCCGTGAGCAGGGTGGCCATGACCGCATACACGACCCACAGTGCCCTCGGAGCCCGTCCGTTCTGCGGGAGGAATGTCAGGAGTGCCCGCCGTTCGCGAGGGGCCGCGGAACTCACCCGAGCAGCTTTGCCGATCTCGTGTTGAATTCCGGTTGCGTCTGTGGAACGACAATTACCTCTGGCCGCAAAAAGACGGGCCCGAGGGCGTCGGTGATCGGCGCAGGGCGAGGAGGCGAGGCATGCGCGGGACCGGGCGTTTGGATATCGGCATCGTCAGCACCGAGGCACAGGTTCAGCGGCTGCTCCCGCTGATGCGCGCCTACTGCGACTTCTACCGAGTTCAGCCCTCCGACCGCGCCCTGCTGACCATGGCGCGCTCGCTGATGGCCGACCCCACCCGTGAGGGCTTCCAGCTGATCGCGACCGATGCCGGCGGGGCTGTTGGGTTCGCGACCGTGTTCTGGAGCTGGGAGACCTCGACCGCGAGTCGCGTGGGCGTCATGAACGATCTGTATGTCGCCGCCGCCGCGCGTGGCCGGGGCATCGCCACAGCGCTGATCGACGCCTGCGTCGAGCGATGCCGCGACCGTGGTGCCGTCCGGCTCATCTGGCAGACGGCCGTGGACAACCGGCACGCACAGGCCGTCTACGATCACATCGGAGCCACTCGAGAGACCTGGGTCGACTACTGGCTGGACACCGGGGCGGCCCCGCCCGGCGACGCTGTGGAGCGAGGATCGGAAGGATCGCGAGCGTAGGCTGAATCCATGCCGAGGGTGATGCTCATCCTGCCGACGGAGACATACCGGGCAACGGCGTTCCTGCGCGCGGCCGAGGAGCTGGCCCTCGACATCGTCGTCGCCTCCAACGAGGCGCCGACACTGGCGGCACTGATGGAGGGACGGGTGCTGACGCTCGACCTCGGGCGGCCCATGGAGTCGGCCGAACGTGCCGCCGAGTTCGCGCGGCGATGGCCGATCGACGCGGTCGTCGGCGTCGACGAAGGCTCTGTGGTCACGGCGGCGGCGGTTGCGCGACGCATCGGCACGCCGCGACGGAATCCCGTCGAGGCGGTCCAGGCCACGCGCGACAAGCGGCTGCTGCGCAGATGCCTCACGGGCTGCGGTCTGGCGCAGCCGAGCTTCGCGGAGATCGACGTCAATGCCGATGACGCGGCGCTGGATGCGGCGGTCAGGGTGGTGGGGTTTCCGTGCGTCATCAAACCCGTCGACCTTGCCGCGAGCCGGGGCGTGATCCGTGCCGACGACCGTGACGGCGCGCAGGTTGCGGTGCGGCGTATCGCCACGCTGATGCGCGAGATCTGCGGCGATGATGCCGTGCCGCCGCTGCTCGTGGAGCGTTACGTCGACGGTGTCGAGGTCGCGCTGGAAGGCCTTGTGTACCAAGGGATTCTCGAGGTCATCGCACTGTTCGACAAGCCCGATCCCCTGAGCGGTCCCTTCTTCGAGGAGACCCTGTACGTGACACCGTCACGACTCGGCCGCGCGCCGCAAACCGACATCGTGGAGGCGGTGCGCACGGCCGTTTCGGCACTCGGGTTGCGTCACGGACCGGTCCATGCCGAGGTTCGCATGGCCGGTGACGTGCCTGTGGTCATCGAGGTGGCAGCACGGTCCATCGGCGGCCTCTGCTCGCAGGTCATCCGCATCGAATGCTCGGATGCACCCGGCGAGATCAGATCGCTCGAGAACGTCATCCTTCGCGAGGCGTTGGGATTGCCGCTGGGCGCGATGCACATGGCCGACAGTGCGTGCGGCGTGTGCATGGTGCCCACGCCATCGGCGGGAGTCCTGCACGAAGTCGACGGTCTCGACGCGGCGGCGGCCATCCCAGGCATCACCGGCGTGACCATCTCGCTGCGTCCCGGCGACGTGGTCAGGCCGCTCCCCGAGGGTGACCGCTACCTCGGTTTCATCTTCGCTCGCGGTGATGCACCCGAGGCCGTTGAGACCGCGTTGCGAGAGGCGCAGTCGTTGCTGGATGTCGACGTGACCAGTGACACGCTCCATGGGGCGAGCATTCCGTGATCCCGCAGACCCGGAGTCCCGCCTGACGCAGCCGATGCCCCCTGGAGGAATCGAACCTCCCTCAACCGGTTAAAAGCCGGCTGCTCTACCGATGAGCTAAGGGGGCGGGAGCCAGGATTGTATTGCCGCCCATGCGGCACGCCCTACCATCGGCATCCGTGACTCAAGAGATTCCCGGATTCCCCGAGCATTTCCCCGTCCGCGACGACGGCATCAGATCGTGGCGCTACCGAGCGGTCTCGCTGATCTGCCGGGCGTCACTTCGGGGGTTCTTCGGACGCGGGCTCGAGCTCGACCCCATGACGTCGTTCCCTTCGGAGGGGCCGCTGCTCGTGGTGTGCAACCACCTGAGCAACATCGACCCCTGGATCTTCGGCGGCTTCGGGCCGGGCACCCTCTACTGCATGTCGAAGCGGGAGCTGTTCAACAACCCCGTCGTGGCGTGGATCCTGGCCGGCTGCAACTGCTTTCCGATAGACCGTGGAACGGCCGATCGCCGCGCTCTGCGAACCGCACTCGACGTGCTCTCCCGCCGTGGCCGCCTGCTGATCTTCCTCGAGGGCACGCGCTCGGCCACTCCCGGGATGCGCCGCGCCGAGGCGGGTGTGGGCTTCCTTGCGCGCCGATCGGGCGCCTCGATCCTGCCCGTCGGTGTGTGGGGCACCGAGGCGGCACTGCCACGGGGCCACAGGTTCCCCAGACGGGTGCCCATCCGGCTCAGAATCGGTCCGGCCTTCGAGTTGCCGGAGCGAGTCCCGGGTGAGCGCCGCGACGACCAGGCCGTCGCCGACCTCATCGCGTCGCGCATCGCCGAACTCCTGCCGCCCGACTACCGCGGCGTCTACGCATCCCTCCCCGCGCCCGAGGTCACCCCCCGGGTCGGATAGCCGGACGAGGGCTCAGCGGCCTCTGCGGCTCGCTGCCGGCTTGGCGCGGGCCGATTTGGCCGGCCCGGCGGATGAACGTTTCGCGGGTGCCGGCCGAGCCACCTTTGCCGGTGCTGATCTGGCAACGGGCTTCTTGGCCGCCGCTTTCGCGGCAGGTTTCGCCTTGGCGGCGGGTTTCGCCTTGACAACCGGCTTCGCCTTCGCAACCGGCTTCGCCTTGGCAACCGCCTTCGCCTTCGCAAGCGGCTTCGCGGGTGGCGCCTTGGGTCTCGCAGCCGTCTTGGCTTTCGCGACGGGTTTTGCCACGGCTCTGGCAGTGGATTTCGCGGCAGGCCTCGCCGTGGGCCTGGGCGCCGTCCGTGACGCCGCGGCGCTCTTGGCCGCCGGGTGTGCCTTGACGGCGCTCGGAGGCTTCACCTTGGCGGCGGACTTGGCGGCCGCGGCAGGCTTGGCCTTGACCGTTGGCTTGGGCTTCGGCTTCGCGGCGGGCTGGCCCTTGGACGCCACCGCGGGCTTCGCGACCGGCTTCGCGTTGACAACCGGAGCAGATTTGGCGGCAGGCCGGGACTTCATCGGTGCGGCCGCAATGACGGACGCCGTCGCCCGACCGACGGTCGTCGTGGCGGGACTGATGGCGGCCGGGCGCTTCGGAGCGGGGACGGCTGCGGTAGCGGGGTCCGCGCGCTTGGCAGGGGCCGCGGCGGGCTTTCGCGGTGCCGGAGCGCCCGCAGCCGGCGGCGGCGCCGGTTCCGGCTCGGCAGCCGCCGGCGCGACCGATCCATTGGCGGCAGGGCGCGGGCCGCGATCGCCGACTCGGACGGGCTCGACCATGAGTTGGGTCAACTCGGCGTGGCGCTCGGGCGTCTCGGCGGTCTCGAGGCACGTGAAGGCGACCACCTCCTTGGTGTCCCGGTGGCGGTCGAATCGAACGATCGCCGTCTGGCTCAGCACGGTTTCAACGATCCCTGTCGAGCCGACCGGGTAGTCGCCGATCGAGGTTCCCGTGCGGGGCCGCGTATTCGATGTGAGGATCACATGCTCACCCACCCCGAAGGGGGGCGGCGGCTCCTCGCGGGCTCCGGGCGGTCTTCCGGGGGTCGGCGCGGGACGCGGGGCCGGCGCGACGACCACCGGCACGACGACGGCGACGACCTCCTCCGCGTCGTCATCCTCGTCGTCATCGTCGTCGACTTCGACGACTACCCCGATCTCGATCTCGATCTCGTCCGTGTCGTCGAGTTCGACGGCGTCAGCCTCGAGAACCTCGGCCACGGGGGCATCCGGCTCTTCCTGTTCGGTATCGACGGGGGGGTCGGTGGGTTCTTGGGGCATTCAGGCTCGTATGTGATGGATCGGTAGACTGGGTGCAGATGATCGCGCGATCCAGAGCGATCCCGCTGTCGCAACATACCCAGCAGCGGCTTCTTGAAATCCTCCCGGGCGCGCTCACGTGGTTCGCTCTGCTCGTTCCGGTGGTCGCCGCGTTCGCGATCAGGCTCAACGACCCCGGGATGCTCTGGATTCTCGGGGCCGGCGCCGTTCTCCTGGATACTTACTGGCTGCTGCGCACGACGGTCACCGTTCGCGGCGTTCGCAGGACGCTGAAGGCGCTCAAGACAACTGAGGTCATCGACTGGTGGCAGCGGTGCCAGGAGCTCGAGGCAGCCCTGCCCGACGGAGCGCCACCACCGTCGGCGGTGGTGCAATGCGCGCTCATCCCCACGTACACGGAGTCCTACGAGGTGCTGCGCGCGACCGTCGCCGCACTCGCCGCCCAGAACTACCCGGAACAGCTGCGCGTCTGCGCGATCATCACCCGCGAGACGGACACGGGAGGCATCGAGAACGTCGCCCGGCTGCGCGAGGAATTCGCGGCGTCCTTCCGGCTGTTTCTGCACATCAAGGATCCGTTGCTGCCCGGGATCGTCGTCGGCAAGTCGGCCGCGATGGCCTACGGTGGGCCGGTGCTCCGAGCGGCGTGCGACGAGCTCGGCTTCGATCCCGCCCGAACCGTCGTCACCGACCTCGACTCCGACTTCCGGCTGCATCCGCAGTACTTCGCGTACATCACCCACCAGTTCTGCACGGCCGGGGATCGACTGCTCTCCATCTGGCAACCGGTCCCGGTGTTCCTCAACAACATCTGGCGCGTGCCCACAGCCGTGCGGGTGATGGCGACCGCCGCCACGCAATGGCAGATGTTCCTGCACCAGAACCCGCATCGGCTCGTGATGTTCTCGTCCTACTCGATGTCCCTCGACCTGCTGAGCAGCGTCGGCTACTGGGACTCCGATGTGATTCCGGAGGACTCGCGATTCTTCTGGAAGGCGTTCTTTCACACCGGCGGGAAGCTCAACACCAGGCCCGCCTTTCTGCCGGTGTACGGCGACGCGCCGCGCGCGCGCGGCTACGCTGCCACGCACGCATCGCAGTACAACCAGATCAAGCGGTGGGCCTGGGGCGCGACCGATATCCCTTACGTCACCTCACGAATGCTGATACACCCGGAGATCCCCCGTCGCCGTCGGGCGCGGCGATACTCGAATCTCATCTTCAACCATCTGACCTGGGCGACACTGCCGCTGCTCCTGTTCTTCGGTGGTGCGCTGCCGGCATTCATCGACCTCGACTACAGCCTCTCCTCGACGTCCGCCCTCCTCGGGAGCCTGAGCGCAAGCATCCTCACCATCACGCTGCTGAACACCCTCCTGCTCGTGCAGGTGGACTACCGGATCTGCCCCAAACCCAGGGAGTGGCCGTGGTGGCGCAGGCGGTGGGCGGAGCTGCAGCTGTTCACGTATCCGGTGGTGGGACTGGCGCTCAGTGTGATCCCGGCGCTCGAGGCACAGACACGGCTCATGTTCGGTGCATATCTCGAGTACCACGTCACCGAAAAGGGGTAGCGCCGGGCCGCCATCAGCGTCCGAGAAGCCCGCGATAGACCTCGTGGGTCATCGTTGCGGCGCGGCGCCAGGTGAAGGTCGCGGCCCAGGCGAGCCCCTCGGTTCGGCGGCGCTCGCGTTCGGCCGGGTCGTCGAGCAACCGGCTGATCGCCGCGGCCATCGCGCCCGCGTCGCCGTCGGAAACGGTGCACGCGGCCGCACCGCTCACCTCGGGGAGCGATGAGTTGTTGAAGACCACCGCCGGTGTGCCGCATGCCATCGACTCGAGCGGTGGCAGTCCGAACCCCTCATACGCCGACGTGAAGACGAACACGGATGCCGCCGTGTAGAGCGCGACGAGGTCGTCGTTCTTGATGTGGCCGATCACGCGCGCATGCTCGGCAAGACCGGCGCGCGCCAGCTCGCCGGTCACCGAGTCGGTGAAGGTTCCCTGGTCGCCGGCGACGACCAGCGCGACATCGTGGTCGCGACGCACACGACGCACCACGTCGGCGAGCAGCGCGATGCGCTTGCGGGGATCAAACGTTCCGACGGCGAGCAGAAACGGACGGTCGAGCCGGAACTTGTCCCGAAGGCGGTCGATGACCTCGGTCGGGGCGGGATGGAAGAGGGGCGATATCCCCTCGGGAATGACCGTGATCCGGCCCGGATCGGTTTTCGTCAAGCGGAGCACGTCGCGCCGGGTTGACTCGGACACCGCGATCACCGCGTCGGCGCGGCGGAGCAGCCGCAGGCCGAGCAACCGCGCGCGGCGCACCCAGGGATAGTCGCGCGGCATCACGAACGGGATCAGATCGTGGACGGTGACGACCACCGGGAGCCCGGTGCGCAGCGGCTGACCGAACTCGATCGCGTGGTACAGATCGGCTTTCGAGCCGCGAAGCGCAGCGGCGACGAACAGGGTGTCGGCGACCGGCTGCAGCGTCGGGTGGATCACCCGGATGCGGTGCGGTGAAGGCCGGACTGAGCCGGTGACCTCGGCAGGCGGTTCCCGATGGGCCGAGAGCAGCAGGCTCACCTGGGGAGGGTCGGCGAGCTCGAGAAACCCCGCGAGCAATCCGCGCTCGTAGCGTCCGATCCCCCGAACCGAGGACGCCCCCTGGAGCGGGCGTCCGTCCATGACGACCCTCATGTCGGAGGGCTCGCTGGGGAAGGCACGGTCACAGAGTCTGTCGGATAGACTGGCTCCGGTGACGATTCAAGAGCGGGCCCTGGAGGAACAGCTGCGCTCGCTGATCCGTGATGTGCCGGATTACCCGCGGCCCGGCATCGTCTTCAAGGACATCACCATGTTGCTTGGCGACCGCGCCGCCTTCACCGCGGCCGTGTCGGCGCTGGCCGAGCCATACCTCGGCAGTCGCGTGGAAATCGTCGCGGGCGTCGAGTCGCGCGGGTTCATTCTCGGTGGCGCGGTGGCCGATCGCCTCGGCGCCGGTTTCGTGCCGATCCGCAAGGAGGGACGGCTCCCCTCGACACGGATCTCGCAGTCGTACTCGCTCGAGTACGGTGAGGCGGTGGTCGAGATGCACGCCGATGCGATCCGGCCGGGTGAGCGAGTGCTGATCGTCGACGATCTGCTCGCAACCGGGGGCACGGCCGGCGCGGCGGCCGCGCTCGTCGATCGGCTCGGGGGGGATATCGTGGGATTCGCGTTCTTGATCGAGCTGAGTGGGCTCGAGGGATCGATCGCACTCGGCGAGCGCCCGTACACGGCGCTGCTGCGTATGAAGACAGCTGGAGGAGAAGCGTGACCAACGTGTTGAGAGTGGCCGAGTCCGATGTCGCCGACCCGAGCCTGGCCGGTGAAGGGCAGCGGCTCATCGATTGGGCGGCACGCGAGATGCCCGTCCTGCGCATCATCCGCGAGCGCTTCGCCCGCGAGCGTCCGCTCGAAGGTCTGCGTCTCGGAGCGTGCCTCCACGTCACCAGCGAGACGGCAAACCTCGCAATCACGTTGAAGGCCGGCGGGGCTCACGTGAGCCTGTGCGCGAGCAACCCGCTGTCGACGCAGGATGCCGTCGCGGCCGCGCTCGCGCGCCAGCACGGGATCCCGACGTTCGCGGTCAAAGGCGAGGACTCCGCGCGCTACTACGCGCACATCCAGTCCGTGCTCGACGCGCACCCGCAGGTGACCATGGACGACGGCGCCGACCTCGTCGCCGAGCTGCACAAGGGTCGTCGCGAGCTGCTCGAGGATGTCATCGCGGGAACCGAGGAGACGACCACCGGAGTGATCAGGCTTCGCGCCATGGCGCGCGACGGCGCGCTCAAGTTCCCGATCATCGCGGTGAACGAGGCGCTCACCAAGCACCTCTTCGACAATCGATACGGCACCGGCCAGAGCACCCTCGACGGTTTGATCCGGGCAACCAACGTGCTGCTCGCCGGCAAGACGTTCGTTGTCTGCGGCTACGGGTGGTGCGGACGTGGCCTCGCCAGCCGTGCGACCGGGCTCGGTGCGCACGTGATCGTCACCGAGGTGGATCCGACCCGCGCCCTCGAGGCGGTGATGGACGGCTATCGCGTGACGCCGCTTGCCGAGGCGGCGCCGAACGCGGACATCGTGATCACCGTGACCGGCGACATCAACGTCATCGATCGCGGTTCGATCGAGCGGTTCAAGGACGGCGCGATCATCGCCAACAGCGGGCATTTCAACGACGAGATCAACCTCGCGGCCATCGACGACCTGTCGGTGGAGGTCACCACGCCTCGGACCTTCGTGCAATCGCACCGCCTTCGCGACGGACGGACCATCCACGTGCTTGCCGAGGGCCGCCTGCTCAACCTTGCCGCGGCCGAGGGACACCCGGCGGCGGTCATGGACATGAGCTTCGCCAACCAGGCGCTCTGCGCCGAGCACATCGCCAAGCACCACAAGGACCTCGCCCTCGCGGTGCACGACGTGCCCCAGGAGATCGATCGCGAGGTTGCGCGCCTCAAGCTCCAGGCGATGGGCGTCAGCATCGACACGCTCACCGACGAGCAGCAGAAATACCTCGCCTCGTGGGAATCGGGGACCTCATAGGAATGACGGTCACCTTCCCCTACCGACCCGAGCTCACGGTGCTCGACAACGGTGTCAGCCTGCTGAACGCCCCGTCGGCCAGCCGGAACTCGGGCGTCTTCCTCATCGTTCGCGCGGGTTCTCGTGACGAGTCCGCCGAGACGTCGGGGCTCGCGCACTACCTCGAGCACATGTTCTTCAAGGGCACCGAGCGGCGTCCCACCACCAAGATCATCTCGCGCGAGATCGACCGTCTCGGCGCCAACACCAACGCGTACACCGACACCGAGGAAGTGGCGTATTTCGCCGAAGGACCGGCGACCGCGATGCTCGAGCTCGCCGACGTGATCTGCGACATGCTCAGCCGGCCGCTCTTCGCCGCGGAAGAGGTCGAGCGTGAGCGCAACGTCGTGCTCCAGGAGCTGTCCATGCGCCTGGCCGACCCCGACGGCTGGATCTGGGACCGTCTCGGGACCGTGGCGTTCGGCGGCAACCAGCCGATGTCCTGGTCGGCCGCGGGCTTTCCGGCGGTCATCGAGAAGGCGACACGAGACCAGCTCACCGAGTACCACCGCGCGTTCTACGCGCCTGCGTCGATGTGCCTGGTCATCTCCGGCGGCGCGACCATGAGCCACGACCAGGCGCTCGAGCTGCTCGCCGACATCCCGCACGGGAAGCCGCGGCCACGCAAGAAGGCCAAGTGGGGCCTGGGGGATCGCTACACGGCCAACGTCCGGCCGGTGACCGCCCAGGAGGAGCCGCAGGTGCACATGGTGTTCGCGGTACCCGGAATCCCGGCGACCGACCCGCGTCGCACCCAGCTCTCGGTGATGACCCACGTGCTCGGCGGGGGCATGTCGTCGCGGCTGTTCCAGACCGTGCGTGAGCGCAACGGTCTCTGCTACAGCATCTACGCGCACCATGCCGGGTTCGACGACACGGGGCTCTTCGCCATCGCAACTGCGACACGGCCCAAGGACGCGCGCAAGGCGACGAACCTCACCTTCAAGGAGTTCCGCAAGATCGCGTCGAAGCGCGTCGCCGCCGACGAGCTTGCGGCGGCGAAATCCGCGATGATCGGCCGGCTGCTGCGCTCGACGGAGACGGCGATCGCGAGTGCGCGCTTCTACGGCAGCCGCTGGCGCGCCGGCCTGCCGCTCGAGACGCCCGACGAACGTGCCGAGGCGATCATGAAGGTGACCGCCGCCGAGGTGCAGTTGATCGCCGAAGAGATCGCCTCCGGAATCGACGATGTGCGCATGGCGCTGGTGGGACCGTCCGACCAGGGTGACGAGCTCCTCGCCGCCATCGAGTCGACAGCGCCCGGCTGACGCCCGACGCTGTCAGCCCGCGCGCAGCGCGCGGTCGAGGCTCTCGGCCACGCGCTCGATATCGCGTGCGCTCAGCCCGGGATGGACGGGCAGCGAGAGGCAGCGCGACGTGCAGTCGCGCGCAACCGGCGTGTCATCACGATGCACGTTAGGGTGGTTGCGGTAGGCGTCGTGGTCCCAGACCAGGCCCGGGTAGTACACACCGGTGTCGACGCCGTCCGACGACATCGACGCGGCGACGCGGTCCCGGTCGATCCCGTGGTCGAGCAGGATGGTGTACTGATGCCAGACGTGACCCCGTCCGGCGGGAACGCGTGGGGTGGTGACCCCGGGCATGCCCGCGAGCAGTGACGTCAAGGCCGAAGCGTTGTGGCGGCGCTTGCCGATGATCTCGTCGAGATGCTCCATCTGGGGGATCGCGATCGCCGCAGCCACATCGGTCATCCGCCAGTTCTGGCCGATCATGGCGTAATCGTACCGGCTGCGCATGCCCTGGTTGCGCAGGGCTCTGAGGCGCTCGGCGAGCATGGAGTCGTCGGTGGTGACACACCCGCCCTCGCCACTGGTGACGTTCTTGGTTGCGTAGAACGAGAAGCAGCCGATACCGAAGCTCCCGGCCCTGCGGCCGCCGACGCCGGCGGCATGGGCCTGCGCGGCATCCTCCACCACGGCCAGCCCGTGGGTCGTGGCGAGTGACATGAGCGCTCCCATGTCGCAGGGGAGCCCGTAGAGATGCACGGGCATGAGCGCGGCGGTGGCCGGTCCGACCAATCCCGCGACGGACGAGGGGTCGATCGTGAAGTCGTCGCGGATGTCTGCGAAGCGGACCGATGCGCCACTGCGCAGGATCGCGTTGATGGTTGCGGCAAACGTGAACGGCGACGTGATGACCTCATCGCCGGGACCGATGTCGAGCACGGCAAGCGCGGCATCGAGCGCGACGGTCCCGTTGGCGACCGCGATCGCATGCGCCGTGCCCGCCATGACCGTGCAGAGCGCTTCGAACCGTTCCACCATCGGTCCCTGCGCGAGGTGACCGCTGCGCAACACCGAGAGCACCAGGTCCTCCACCTCCGCGCCGAGCTGGGGTGCGGAGATCCGGATCCGTGACTCAACCGGGGCGTGTGTGGCCGTCATGACGCCACCACCTCACCGGCCTGCCGCACCGGGCGCTGCGCTTCGGCGAGCCTCCGGCGCAGCGCGAAGAGGCCCGAGGCCATCGCCACTGAGTCGCGAAGCGGGGACACCGTCGAGCGGCCGGACGCCATGTAGACCACCGGGACCTCCACCGGGGTGATTCCTTCATGGACCGCCCAGAGGTTGATCTCCGCACCGATCAGGTAGTCACCGGCACGCAGGCGCGGCAGCAGCGCCTGCGCCAGCCCGCGCTGGATCAGCACCGATCCCTGGGTGTCGATGTCGAGGCCGATCAGGCGCGCGCGCATGAGGCCGAATCCGGCCGACATCGCGCGCCGGACCACCGGCGTCTCGATCTGCGAGTCGCTGTGCGTCTTCGACCCCATGACCAGCGCGGGTCGCGGGCTGAGGCCGAGATAGCCGTCGAGATCGGTGAAGCCGAAGGGGAGGTCGGCGGCGGTGAGCACGAAGGTGTCGCCGCGAGCCATGGCCATACCCCGCCGCCAGGCGAATCCAAGTCCCTTGGCCGACGTGGTCACCCGCACCGCGACATCCTCGCCGTCGAGCGCCGTCGCCAGCGAGAGGCAGAGCGGACCGGACCCGTCGGTCGACCCGTTCTCGACGAGGATGATCTCCGACCCCGGGAGGTGGGCGAGACGCTCGACCAGCAGCCGGAAGGTCTTTCGAAGCTCGGCGACCTGGTTGTGGACGGGGATGACGTAGCTGACGCTGGGTTCGCTCACGAGCACTCCTCGATGGCGGCCGCGACCTCGTGCGCCGGGAGGATTGATGCGCGCTCGGTGCAGGCGTCGGCGCGCCCCGAGATGACGTTGAGGAAGTGCGCGAACTGGAGAGCGAGGGGCTCGCCCGTGTGCCGGACGAAGGGAATGTCGATCACCGTCTCGGCGCGGTAGCCGGCCGCCTGCCCGGCGCCGACCCCCTGCGCGTGAGCGCGGTGCCGGTACACGGTCAGGTCCTGGCGGAGCAGGTCGACGTCGTAGAGCGCGCTCGCCGTGGAGACGAGCTGCGATCGCACCTTGCGCTGGCTCGCCCGGCTCGCGGAGAGGGTCGCGATCGCCCCACCCGGGAACTGGAGCAGGCAGTCGGCAACCTCCATGATCGGATCGCGTCCCGCCGTGCTCGTGGCACCGCAGATGCGCGCGGGCCGGACCCCTCCCATGTAGCAGAGGGCGAGGTCTATCTCGTGGATCAGGAGGTCGAAGACGACGCTCAGGGTGCTTCGCGGGGTCTCCGGCGAATGGCGGAGTCCGACGATGTGAACCGGCTCGCCGTCGAGCAGGTTCCGCATGGTCGCGACCACCGGGTTGAAGCGCTCGACGAAGCCGCACATCAGGGGCACGCCGCGACGCTCCGCGCAGGCGACGAGTGCCTGGCTGGTCTCGAGGTCGGGTGTCACCGGCTTCTCGACCAGGATCGGCTTTCCCAGTTCGAGCAGGACTCGCGCCGCATCCCAGTGGAAGGCGGTCGGTGTGGCGATCACGGCGGCGTCGCACTCGGTTGCGGCCCCGAGGTCCTCCGCGAAGGCGCAGCCGAGCCGCTCTGCGAGCGGTCGCACCCGCTCGGGGTCGGTATCGATGATCACCGCGAGGTCGGCGCCCTCGGACTCCGCGATCACCCGCGCGTGGTTGGCCCCCATGGCGCCGGCTCCGACCAGCGCGATGCGGGCGCGAGCACCCATGGGCGCAGTCTCAGCCGGGCGGGCCCGTCAGATCGTAAATGTGCAGGTCCGTTTCAAAAGTGCCGCGCGCTCGCAACAGGGGGAGCAGCAGCGCGGCCATCACGGCGGACGAGGCGACCGCACCGGCGAGCAGTCCCAGCTCGACGCGGAGGAACAGCGACGACCCGAGCGCGGTGACGGCGAAGAACACCAACGCCCCGGATGTCCAACCCATCGCGACCCGCCGGTAGCCTGAAAGCGAGATCAGGACGTAGCCGAAGATCTGCGTGAAGATGAACCCGATGCAGCTCGCGGAGAGCAGCGCGAAGTCGAGGTTGCTCAACTCGAACCCGTGGCCGAAGAGGATCCGGGTCACGGTCGGGCCGAGGAACGTGAAGCCGGCGATCGCGACGGCGCCGAGGCCGGCCATGAGGAGCAGGAGCCGCGTGAGCAGCGCCTGGAACTCGCGGTTCTTTCCTCCGGTCGCGAGCGTCGAGAGCTTGGGGAGGAGGGCCGATTGGACCGCCTGGAAGAGAAAGATCGGCACGTACGCAACAATCCGGCTCAGCTGGAACCTGCCTGCCGCCGTCTGCTGCGCCGGGGTTGCGAGCAACTGGACCGCGACGGCGCCGACGCTGAGCAGCAGTTGCGTGAACACCGAGGCGATGAGCAGGAAGCCAAGCGCGTGGGTGATCTCGCCCCACGGCGCCGGGGGGCCGGGGCGGAGCAGTCCGCGACGGCCGGCGGTCGCCAGGATGATCGCCGCGAACGAGGCGACGATCAGCGAGATCCCGTAGGGCCCGGCCGTCTGGACGCCGACGACCGCCAGGATCGCGGCGAACGCGACCCGCAGGGCGCCCTCGCCTCCCAGCAGGACGCCGTAGGCGCCGAAGCGCGCGTTGCCGGCAAGGGCACCCCGGGCGAGGAACTCGCAGAGATAGGCGGCGAAGCCGCCGACGAGCCCTGCGAGCAGCGCCGGATCGCCCTTGAAGACGTGCTGGTCGATCGGGCTCGCCATCGCCAGGGTGGCGACGATCAGGACCACCATGAGCACGCCGCCGAGCATCGCCGCACGCACGAAGACCGGGCGTCCGCCCTCGCCGCGAACCCGCCGCGCCGCTATGGCCCGGCCGGTCTCCTGCTCGAGCGGCAGGAAGAACCCGGGGCCGCAGACGAAGAGCAGCGCCCAGAACACCGAGAGCGGAGCGAACCGAGCCGTCCCCAGCGCCCGCGCGGCGACCACCAGGAAGCCGTACTGCATCAACCCGGCAAGCCCGAGCCCGATGGCGACCGGGATGGTCCCCACGGGCAGGGGCAGTGAGCGCAGCCGATCGACGAGCTTCATGACCGGGCTGCGGGCGGTGGACGCCGCTACGGGTAGATGCCCCGTACGGCTGTCGCGTCGGCCACGCGTTTGACTGCGACGAGGTAGGCGCCGAGGCGGAGCGACACGCGATGCCGGTCGGCCTGGTCGCACATCTGCGTGAACGCCTTCTGGAGGATCTTCTTGAGGCGGACGTTGATCTCGTCCTCCTCCCAGAAGAGCGACTGCAGGTCCTGGACCCACTCGAAGTAGGACACGGTCACGCCGCCGGAGTTGGCGAGGATGTCGGGCACGACTGTGATCCCGCGGCGCTCGAGGATGCTGTCCGCGTCCGGGGTCGTCGGGCCGTTGGCGCCCTCGACGATCAGCCGCGCCTGGATCCGTCCCGCGTTGCGCGCCGTGATCTGGTTCTCCATCGCCGCGGGGACGAGTACGTCGACCTCGAGCTCGAGGAGCTCGGTGTTGGTGATCGGTTCAGTGCCTGGGAACCCCTGGACGCCGCCATGCTCCAGCCGGTATGCGAGCAGCGCGGGAATGTCGAGCCCGCTTCTGGAGTAGACACCGCCGGTGACGTCCGAAACCGCGCAGATCGTGAACCCGGACTCGTGCATGAGCTGAGACGCCCAGCTGCCGACGTTGCCGAAGCCCTGGACCGCCACCGTGGTCTTCGAGGGATCCATACCGAGCCGTTTGCAGGCCTCGATGGCGATGATGTTCACGCCGCGCCCGGTCGCGCTCGGTCGCCCCTCGCTGCCGCCGATCTCGAGCGGTTTGCCGGTCACCGAAGCGGGGACCGAATAGCCGGCCTGCATCGAGAGCGTGTCCATGATCCAGGCCATGATCTCGGCGGTGGTGTTGACGTCCGGCGCCGGGATGTCCGACTCCGGGCCGACCAGCACGCTGATCTCGGCGGCGAACCTCCGCGTGAGACGTTCGAGCTCGCGGTGGCTGAGCGTGGCCGGGTCGACGGCGACTCCGCCCTTGGCGCCGCCGTAGGGCAGGTTGGCGAGCGCGCACTTCCAGGTCATCCACATCGCGAGCGCCTTGACCTCGTCGATGTCGGTCGCGGGATGGAAGCGGAGGCCGCCCTTGGCCGGCCCGCGAGTCACGTTGTGCTGGACGCGGTATCCCTCGAACATGCGGACGCTGCCGTCGTCCATCTTCACCGGGAAACGCACCACGAGCTCCCGTCGAACCTCACGGAGCACGGCGCGCAACCCCGGGGAGAGATTGAGGATCTCGGCGGCGTTGTCGAACTGGCGCTGTGCGTTCAGCCAGGGAGAGTCCACCACCGCCGGCGCGGCAACCGTGCTCACGGTCCGGAGCCTATCAGGCTCGCGGGCGCTTGGACCGTGGCGTCATCGGCGACCCCCCTATACTGCCGCGGATGCCGGAGAACGCCGAGGTCAGCCCCAAAGCCGCACGCGAAGCCATCGACGGCGGCGCGATGCTCATCGACGTGCGCGAGAAGTCCGAGTACAACGAGCTGCACATTCCCGGCTCGGTGCTGATTCCGCTCGGGGAGCTGCCGGCGCGCCTTGCCGAGGTGCCCGCGGATCGCGACGTCTACGTGCACTGCCGGATGGGCGGGCGGAGCGGCCGAGCGGTCGACTACCTGCGCGCATTCGGACGGACGAACTCGTTCAATGTGACCGGCGGGATCGAAGCCTGGCAGGCCGCCGGTCTGCCCGTGGAGCGCTGACCTCCGAAAAGCTCAGCGGACCGCGAACGCCGTGGAGCCGAGGAGTGCTCCACGGTAGGTGATGGTCACCGAGTAGTCGCCGGGCGCGAAGGCTCCACCGGGGGGAGCGAGCGGGATCACGGTGGCTCCCGACTGGCTGAGCACGTAGTCGCTCGCGATGATCGTCTGCTCCGGCTGGCCGACGCTCACGACGATGTGGACCGGGGCCTCGCCCGCTGCCCGTCCGGAGTTCACCTCGATGTCAACCACCTCCGTCTTCGCAGGAAACGACACCTGCGTCGCCGGGACGGATCCGGTGTCAGAGGGCGCGGCCGCCACCGGGCGGACGCCGGTCAGGGCGATCCTCCCGATGGAAGAGCGCGGCGTCTGGACGGCCGTGCCCCCGCTCAGCAGACGGATCGCGATCGCCGCGATGAGCACGAGCCCCAGGAAGCTCGACCCGATGATCGCCAGCGGCCGCAGGGATCGATGGTGCTCCGGGGGAGGGAGCGGCTCGGGCGCGAGGACGGGAAGACTGGCCCGCGGCGGCGGCGCAGCCTCGATGACGGGCGAAGGCAGTGGCTCCATGGCGGCGGCGAGGGTCCACGGCCGCCCCACCGACTCGAGCGGCGGCGGTGGCGGCGGGGGCGCGGTCGCCCGGGTGACCGGGGGACCGAGGCGCGAGACGACATCGGCGACGTCGTCGATCGCGACCGCAAGGCGGCCCCGGAGCAGCGCGCGCTGGTCAGGCATTGCCGAGCCCTGGAGCGGAGCGCATGGGCAGCGGCCGCGCCGGGTCCGCGGATCCCGGGTGGCCGGCGCGCCACACGACGGCGCCGAGGCCGGCAAGAAGCACGAGCGCGACGGTGCTCTCGTTGAGCGCGAGGAGGGGATTGAACAGCGACGCCGCGGTGTAGGCGGCCGCGAGCAGGAGCGCGAGTGCCGGGGCTCTCGGCGCGAGGACGGCGACCGGAACCGCAAGGAGCATCAGGCTGTAGTCGCCGAGGTGCGGAGAGAGCATCACGGAGAGCCCCACGCCCACGGCGACGGCGGGGAGCACGTTGGCCCGGATCACATCGCGCATCACCACCATCACCGCCACGGCGACGGCTGCCAGGCTCACCGAGGCGGCCCACGCCGCGGCGTTGCTGCCGAGCGGCCGCGCGATCAGCGCGGGTATCGAATTGCTCTGGAGATCGAGGTGGGCATAGGTGGGAGCCGTCACGAGGCCGACCGCATCGAGGAGATGGCCCGGTCCGGCGACGGCGATCGACCCGAGCAGCACGACGAGCGCACCGACGATGAGCGCGCCGAGCATCCGCCACTGCCCGGCGATGACGAGCACGGGAGGTACGAGCCAGACCAGCTGCGGCTTGAGCAGGAGCGGTGCCAGGAGCAGGCCCGCGATCACCGGATGACGCCGATCCATCGCCTCGACGGCGAGGGTCGCCCCGAGCAGCATCAGACCGTCCGACTGGCCGAGCAGGATCCCGGTTCCCGCCTCGAGCGAGAAGACGGCGATGACTACCAGGCCGGCCGCGAGCAGGCCGCCGAGGCGCGGTGCGGCGCGCCGGGTGAGGACGGCCGCCGAGAGCGCCATCGCGACGACGTTGAGCGCGACGAACACGTCGGTCCCCGTCTGCAACGGAAGCATGGCCAGGGGCTGGATCAGCCAGGCCATCAGTGCGGGATTGACGAAGGGCACCGGGAACGTGGCGCCCGCGGCGGGCGTGTAGCCGAGCAGCTGCGCCTGGGCCGCCCCGAGGGCGCTCACGCAGTAGACGCACGAGGACCCCCCGTGAACCACCCGTCCCGCGGACGCGATGGCGAGGTAGTCCACGGCGGAGCCGCCGCCGAAGGCAGTGTGCAGGTCGGCAATGGATCTGACCACCAGGTACACGGCGCACACGGCGGCCGCGCCGATGACCCATCGCCACCTCGAGGGTGCGCTGACCATCCGCGGCCCAACCTAGCAGAGCGAAATCGAATTGGAACCCGGTGTGCGAAACCGTCACCCGAGGGATATCCACTCGTTCGGACCGGTGCCGGCATGCGCCGGGGCGAGGAACGCATCGGAGCAACCGTCCCCCGCTCCCTGACCGCTCGGCAGCTCGGTGGGGTGCCGCCACAACCGTAGGATCGGGCGATGCCCGGCCCCACCTCGCTTCCGGCGCTTGCTCCGATCGCCACCGTCGTGGTGCTGCTCGAGGTCGCTGCCGGCACGACAGTGGCGGCCTACGCGGTGGACCTCGTGGGCAGGGTGGGACGTGGGTTCGTCGGCACCACCTCGCTCGTCTGCGGCGGGATCATGGCTCTCGATCTGCTCATCGAGGCGCTGCTGCCTTCGGGCACCACTCTCCTCGGTGCCGCGCTGCCGGCTGACGCGCAGGCATCGCTGTTCCACTGGTCGATCGCGTTCACCGTCGCCCTCCTTGGCTACGCGTTCTTCTGCGCGGTGATGACCGACGTCGCGCGCCGTGTGGTGGGTGCGATCACCATCGGGTTCGCCGCCATGGCGGTTGCGAAAGCGGCCGCGGCGTTCGGCCCGTCGCTCGGCGGCGTCGGCACCGCGGTCGTCGCCTTCGTTCCGGCCGCCCTGGTATCAGGCAGCGCGCTCGCCGGGATGCTGCTCGGCCACTGGTATCTGGTCGCGCCCAACCTCTCCTTCCGTCCGCTGCGCCGCGCCATCGACATCGTGTTCATCGCGGTGGCCGTGCAGGCCGCGGTGATCGTGTTCGTCCTCCTCACCTCGGCTTCGGCGGTTCGCGGCGAGCTGCTCTGGTCGGGAGACGCAGTCCCCTTCTGGCTGCTCGTGGTCGGTTCCGGCATCGTCTTCACCACCGGGGTGGCACTCCTCACCCGGCATTTCGCGCGGATCCGGGCCAACCAACCGGCAACGGCGATGCTCTACGTGCTGATCATCAGCGTCGTGATGGGGGTCGTCCCCGCGCACCTGCTCTTCTTCGTCACCGGCGCGCCGATCTAGCTGTGGTGCCCAGACACGTTGTTGAGGCCGTGCCTACCCGGCCGTCTGGCGCATGACGGTCGTCGGCCCGTTCTGCTCCTGCTCCTGCTCCACCTGCCAGCGGCCCTGCATCTCGAGCATGCCGCCGTGGCCACCCCGGTTATCGATGTGAAAGCTTGCGGCGGGGGCGGCGTAGTCGTAGATCTCCGACCCGCCCAGGTCGTGTGCGGACACCTGGACGATGTAGCCCCCGGCAAGCAGCGGGAGGGAGTCGATAGTGTAGCGAACCGACACCATCTCGCCGGGCGAGGGGCTCGACAGCGTGACGTGGTCCAGAAACGTGTTGGTGCCGGACAGCAGCACTCCGTCCGCGCTCCGGATGGCCATGCCGCAGGCAAAGTCACCGACGTCGCGGTGCACGAGCAGTTGCATATCGAGGGTCATGGGGCCACCGGTTTCAAAGCGCCGGCTGCTCTGGCCGTCCCCGTCGAGCAAGCTCACTGAGACGAATTCAATCGGCCGCGATCCCCACTCGTTTGGGTCCCCGCGCGAGAGCGTCGACGGCGTGTCGCGCTCGGCCGCCCGCGCATGATCGGCGATCATCCGGTGGTAGGCGGCGGTCACATCTGCTGCGGGGCCGTCGGCGATGATCTCCCCCTGATTGATCAGGAGCACACGATCACAGTACTCCTCGAGTGCGTTGAGATCGTGACTCACAAGCACGACCGTCTTTCCCTCGCGCTTGTACCTGCTGAACGTGTCGAAGCATTTCTCCTGGAAGCTCGCGTCGCCCACCGCCAGAACCTCGTCCATGACCAGCAGGTCGGTCTGGGCGAGGATTGCGACGCTGAACGCAAGTCGCACCTGCATGCCGGACGAGAAGTTCTTGAGCTTCTGGTCTGCGAAGTCCTCGAGTTCCGCGAACGCGAACACCTCATCAACCTTGCTCCGCAGCTGTGCGCGGGTCAGGCCCAGAACGGCACCACCGAGGAAGATGTTCTCTCTCGCGGTGAGCTCTGGATTGAACCCGACGCCCAGCTCGAGGAATGCGGAGAACTCACCGTTGACGCGTGCGAATCCCGAGTCGGCTTGGTAGATCCGGCACAGGATCTTCAGCAGCGTGCTCTTGCCGCATCCGTTCGGCCCCGCGATGCCGAGGAACTGACCTGGGGGGATTTCGAATGAGATGTCGCGAAGCGCAATGAGGTCCCGGTAACGCGACGAGCTACGCCAGTGCGTCGCTCGATACTTCAGCGTGGTGCTCTTGTCGAGCGGGAGACGAAACCGCTTGCGAAGGTGCGAGACCTCGACAACCGGATTCACAGGGACTCGGCGAACTTGGGTGTCAGCCTGCTGAAGGTCAGATACCCGACGACGAGCGCGGCGACGCTGAGCAGAATCGGAATGATGACAAGGGACCCGATGATCGCGCCCATCGACTGCAGCGACGGGTCAACGAGCGAATATCGGAGGTCCGTGATGATCTGTGCGACGGGGTTCAATCCGGCAAGGTCGGCCAGGCGCGGTGATTTTGCCTGAATCAGGGCGAAGGGGAAGACGATGCCCGATCCATAGAAGAGGACGAGCGAAAGGATCTCCCAGATATGCCCGAGATCCCTGAAGAAGACGAATAGTGATGACAACAGCAGTGAGAGTCCGAGCACCAGGACGATCAGTTCGAGGTAGTACAGGGGCGCCAGCAGACTCCGCCATGTGAGGTCGAGGTGGCCAAGCGCCAGCGTCACCACCACCACCAACACGGTGTTGATGGCGAAGGTCAGCAGAGCGCTCGTGGTTGACGCGACCACGAGGATCCAGCGCGGGAAGTACGCCTTGCGAATCAGCGCGCCGTTGCCGGCGACGGCGTTCATGGCCGTGGAGGTCGCCTCCGTGAAAAAGGTCCACGCCACGATCGCGATCAGCAGCTGGACGGGGAAATCCTTCGACCCGGTGCCGGCTTTCAGCAACAGGCTGAAGACGAGATACATGATCCCGAAGAGCATCAGCGGCTTGACCAGCGACCACACGTAGCCCAGCGCGGAGCCGGTGTACTTCAGCTTGAACTGGGTGATCGAAAGCTCGCGGACGAGATTGAGATCCCTCTGAAAGTTGCTCTTCGGCCGCTGGATCGCCTCGGGAGCGACGCTTCCATGCGCGGCGACGGTCATGTCGGAGTCTCCAATGCGGATCGCGAGTTGCCGGGGTCCCGCCCGAGTTCGAGCATACTAAGTGGCGGCGGATCACGCGCGCCCCGCATACCATCTTCGTTCGATGCACCTGAAACTGCCCGGCGCGACAGGGTGGGGGTCTGCCTCGTGACAGAGCCTCACGACGAGACCGACAAGCTCAGCGACGAGTTGCGGGCCGCGCGCCGCCACATCGCAGAGCTTGAGAGCGAGCTGCAAGCCCTCCGAGCCGAGCTTGCAGAGGCTACGGGCAGCGCCTCCGCCCGCATCGCCGTGGCCGTCGTCCGCAAGGTCCGACGGGTCGTGCCGCCGGAGTCGCGCCGCCAGCAGGCCCTGCACAAGGCCGCCTCCAGAACGCTGACGCTCGTGGACCACGGGCCGCCCGCGCTGGCGGGGCTGATCCGCCGCGACCGCGACCTTCGCCGCGCGATCGGGGTGGCCGACACCGCCGCGGCCCGTCGGCGGCAGTACCGCCGTTGGCTCGCGCTGCACACGCCGAGCCCCGCGGCGCTGGCCACCATGCGCCGCAATGCCGAAGCGGAGGAGGGCGCTCCCGTCATCAGCCTCATCATGCCGGTGCACAATCCCGAGCGGGCCTGGCTCGAGGCGGCGATCGCATCGGTGCTGGAACAGGCGTACCCGCACCTCGAACTGTGCATCGCGGACGACGGGTCGACCCAGCCGCACGTGCGCGGCGTTCTCGACTCCGCTGCATCGGATCCGCGGGTCCACATCGTCTATCGCGATCGCCAGGGCGGTATCGCGGCCGCCTCGAACTCGGCGCTCGCGCTCGCGACCGGTGCATTCGTGGGCTTCATCGACAACGATGATGTGTTGCGCCCCCATGCGCTCCACGCCATGGCCGCATACCTCCGCGAGCATCCCGACGCTGACGTCGTGTACTCGGACGAGGACAAGGTGCTCCATGACGGCAGTCTCGGCGCCCCCACCTTCAAGCCCGACTTCTCGCCCGATCGCCTGCTTGCGGAGAACTACATCAACCATTTCACGGTTGTGCGCCGGACGCTCACCGGCGAGGTGGGTGGGTTCCGCGAAGGCTTCGACGGCAGCCAGGACCACGACCTCATGCTTCGCCTCACCGAGCGCGCCGCGCGTGTCGGCCATGTGCCGGACGTCCTCTACGCGTGGCGCATGGTTCCAGGCTCCACGGCGGTGTCGGCGGGATTCAAGCCGCTCGCGCAGGACGCGGGTCGTCGTGCCGTCGCGGACGCGTTGCGGCGGCGTGGCCTCGAGGGGCGAATCGAACTGGGCCCGAGTCCGGGTCTCTACATTCCGCGATACGCCTTGGTGGGCGCTCCCTCCGTCGACGTGCTCATCGTTGCACGGAGCGGGGCTGACGCAAGGGAGTGCGCCGAGGACCTCGGGCGACGCACGACATACGCGCACCGCAACGTCGCGTCAGTCGTTGCGAACGCCGACACTCCAATGGCTGTCAACCGCGCCCTTCGGACGATGAGCGGCGACCACATCGTGCTGGTCGACGCGTCGACACGGGTGATCACCGACGCATGGCTCGAGACGATGCTCGAGCTGAGTCAGCGCGAGGGCATCGGCGCGGTGGGCATCCGGCTCCGCTATCCGGACGGGACGGTCGCGCACGAGGGCATGGTGTGCGGCCGCCTCGGTCTTGCGAACAGTGTCGATCAGCACCTGCATGTCATCAAGGAGATGAGCGCCGTCTCGGGTGCGTGCCTGATGACGGGGCGGGCCCTGTTCGAAGAAGCCGGTGGTCTGGACGAGCGATTCTCCGAGACGCTGTGGGACGTGGACTATTGCATGCGCACACGCGCACTCGGACACCGCGTGCTCTGCACGCCGCTTGCGGAGATGACCTGGGGCGACGCGGCGCGCGCCCGTGGCGCGGCGGCGACAGGTGAGGATGCCCGGGCATTCGTAGAGCGGTGGGGCGGCATCGATGAGATCGAGGATCCCTACCTCAACGTAAACGTGCTGTGGCCTGCTCCGCTGAGCCTTCGTCTCGACTGACGTAGCAAGTCGTCGCATGTGCGTCACTGCGGCGAATCCAACGTACACTCCTGCGCGAGGGCGACGGCACTGACGGGACGGAGGCAATGCGCGTGACATTCGGACGCCGGCTGAGTGGTGGGATCCTCGCCATCGCAGTCGTTGCTGCGCTTGCGGTGGTCGGTTCGCTGAACGTCGCAGCCGGAAGTCCCATTCGATCCACGCCATACGCGGGCGCGCCCACCTTGCACACCTCCGCTCAATCGAGGGCGACGCCGTTCCTGCCCCTGACTGCACAGGAACGCCAGGCGGCGCGCACGCGAACCCTGAAGCGCGGAGGAAGAAAGGCGGCGACGATCCTCGCAGTCGGCGCCGGTGCGCATGGCGGTGCCGGAGTCACGAGTGCGAGGCCGGGCACCGCCATGCGCTCAACGACCCGCGGTGCTGCTCTGATCGCCTCAACTCCACCGGATCTGCTCACCGGGTTTGCTGGAACATCGCAGGCAAACATGATCCAGAACTTCGGGCCGGACCAGGAGATCACTCCTCCCAATGAGGACATCGCCGCCGGACCAACCGACCTGATCGAGGTGGTCAACTCGACGATTTACATATTCAGCCGTGCCGGAGCGGTCATAGCCGCCGCGGATCTCAACACGTTCATGGATGTGTTCTCCGGCTATCACAGCAGCGATCCGCGGGTGATCTACGACATCGGCGATGGGAGATTCTGGGTGACCGTCACCGAAGTGCCGGACAGCTACTCGTCGCCGGGAAACTGCCCAGAAGCGGCTCCGGTGCTAATCGCGGTCTCGGGATCGTCCAATCCGCTCCCGTTTTCGGGCTGGACCGTGTACGGACTGCCCATGGCGCAGTTCGGCGGCACCACCGGGCAACCGCTGACCGAGTTCGGCGATCAGCCTGGGTTGGGAATGTCACAGGCCACGATCGTCGTGACATTCGACGATTTCACCTGTGCGAACCAGTTCAACGGCAGTGAGATCGACGTGCTCGAGAAGTCCGACTTCGAGCACGACACGGGCAGCAGCTCCCTGTACTTCTTCTACGACGGTCCTGTCGCACCACAACCGGTGCAGGCCGAAGGACCGATGACGGTGAACTACATCGTCAGCAACCAGTCGGACTGTGGCGGGGACGGCTGTCTGAGCGGCAGCCCGGCGGCGCTGGTGCAGGCGTTCACCGGTACTCCCGAAGGAGGTGGCGGGGTCATCGACCAGCCATACGTATATGTTCCGATGGCGCCGACCGCCATCGATGACACCACCGGCCTCCTGCCCCCCGCGGACCAGCCGAGCCCCGGACCGCAACTGCAGACCAATGACGACCGATTCCTCAACGCGGTGTATAGGAACGGTCAGATCTGGACGGCAGACGGCACAAGCTGTGAACCACCCGGCGACACCGTGCAGAGAGACTGCCTCGACTACGTGGACATCGCAGCCGGCGGAGATGCGACGACTCCTCCCGCGACACTCGCCAATCAGATCGACAACGTCGGCATCCCCGGCGATGATCTGTTCTACTCGGCCGTGGGCCTCGATGGAGCCGGCGACATGATCACTGTGTTCGACGAGTCGTCGACGAGCATCTTCCCCAGCGTTGAGGATGCATCAGTCACCTCGACCAGCACGACGCTCAGCACGTTTCAGACCCTGCACGCCAGCACGACGTACTACAACGGAGACGATCTCTTTGCCGGAGCCTGCGACAGTGACGGATGTCGTTGGGGTGATTACTCCGGCGCGGCGCAGGATCCGGCGAATCTGAACGATATCTGGGTCGTCTCAGGATCGGAGGACGGCAACACCTCGCCGGGCTGCCCGACGATCCACGCATGCTGGAACACACGCATCGACGACCTCACCGTGATCGGCCCGACCATCACAGCCCTGACCCGGTCGCTCGGGCCCGTGGCCGGTGGGCAGACGGTGTCGGTCACCGGGCTCGACTTCGCCGGGGACACGACCGCCACCCTGGGCGGCGCACCGATCACCATCAGCAACCTGACCCCGACATCCTTCACGTTCGTCACGCCTCCGAGCGCGCCCGCCGGTGGGACGTACGTGGTGCAGGCCACCGATGCGCTGGGTACCAGTTCAGGGTCCATATACGGCGGGGGCAGATACACCTACATCGGCCTCGCGAATTACACGCCGGTCAGCCCCTACCGCATCCTTGACACTCGGACAAACGGAGGACCGCTCGGACCCGGCGAGGTCAGAACCCTGCAGGTCACGGACACCGGCGCGGGAACCCAGGTCCCGCCCACGGCCGGCGCTGCCGTGCTCAACGTCACCGAGGTGTTCGGATCGGCTTCGAGCCTGCTCACGATCTACCCGGCGTTCACGCCGCGCCCCGGCGCGTCGAACCTGAATTTCGCGGCCCACACCGTGATCGCAAACCTGGTCACGGTCACACTCGGCAACAACGGCGGCCCCCAGAGTTGGGTGGACATCTACAACGCGCTCGGCAGTGTGAACGTCGTCGTCGACGTTGAGGGCTACTTCACAACCGCGCCCTCGAGCCAGTTCCAGGGGCTTTTCCATCCGATCACACCGGTGCGAGTCTGCGACAGTCGCAAGCCGGCAGACTGCGACGGGCACGGAGCGGTGGGTTCCGGGAAGTCGATCGTTGTCACGGTGGCGAGCGCCGGCGGGATTCCCAGCGATGGGACGGCTGAGGCGGCCGTCGTGAACCTGACAGGCGTGGCAGGGTCGGCCTCGACGTATCTCAGCCTGTTCCCGA